>Ga0080013_1001116_pt1 | contig 36514 bp, 39 predicted proteins | sample ETNvirenome_6_85_FD_69236 | JGI IMG/M metagenome (GOLD analysis project Ga0080013, IMG submission 69236) | Marine viral communities from the Pacific Ocean - ETNP_6_85 (SPADES assembly) (version 2) | ecosystem: Environmental > Aquatic > Marine > Oceanic | place: Pacific Ocean | collected 2013-06-19
AAAACGTTTATGGGGGGTCCCCTGCCGAACCATTGCCAACAAATATCTGACCAGCCGCAGGCAAGGTTATATCGCCCGTTGTGTCGGCGATGGTTACTCCTGACCCTTGTGATGTTGACCCACCAGTACCGTCAGCACGAAGGATTGCATTATCGGTGCCACCAGAAACAACGCCGCCGCCAGCCGACGCCCAGGAAAGCGCACCAGAACCATCTGTAGTTAACGCCTGGCCGCATGAACCGTCAGCCGTGGGCAATGCCCACACCTGGTCAGCAGATAGAGCAGGGGCTGCAAAGCCTACATAGTTACACCCCTCGTAGAACCGCAGTTCACCTTTGCTCGATGTGTTGTGAACACTGAGAGCTTTGATGTTATTGGCGTGTAGGTTGATGATATTGGCGTCAGCAAAATCAACCTTTGTCTGATCGTCCTCGCCAATCTTGATGTCAGTAGCCAGGATGCTGGTCACTGTGGTCAGTGCCGCGTCCAGGTCGAAGTCTGTTCCCGTAAGAGTGAGTCCATCGCCTGCCGTGTAGGTGGTATCGCTAGTAGCTACATCGCTCCCGTTTATAGAAAAGGTCTTGCCCGATGCGATGTCGATCCCACCGTCATCTATGGTGGCGATGTCAGTACCGTCTACATCGAAGACAAACTTTCCTTTGTTTGCCGTACCAGATGCCGCTGCTGTAGCAAACTCCACATTACAGAGTGTCTGAGCGCAGGCATCGTAGTTGGCAGTGATGATCAGCCGCTCTGCTGAAGTAGAGCCAAGGCTAATGGTTGGATCGCCGCAGTTGACGGCGTTGTACATGGTGACATCGCCAGCCACTATATTAGTGGTAGCACCCGCTGCACCCAGTGAAGTCAGCCCTGCCAAGGTAGTTACGTTGGCCTGAGCCGCAGTCGAAAGAGTCCCGGCTACTTCACCACCAGAGCCGTAGATGACAGCCTTACTGTTCACCACCGTGTTAGCAGAGGACCCGTCTAGTAGGTTCAACTCTGCTGGAGTAGAAGACACGGCAGTAGTAGAAGCCGCTGCCATCACTGGCAAGTAGTAGGTGCCAGCGCTCATAGCAGGGAGGTTTATCGTAGCGTCAGCCGTGGGATCGACTATGGCGAGAGTAGTCTCATGTGCGTCAGCCGTCGCGCCTTCAAATACGAAAGCATTGGTGGCATTGATGGTCGTACTATCTACCGTGGTCTGAGTACCGCTGACTGTCAGATTGCCTGACACCGTAAGGTTTGCGGCCATCGTGACGTTACCAGCCGCTACGTTAAGAGCAGTTGTGCAGGCTGTGCCTGTGATGACCAGTTGTTCTTCACTGGCATCCCAGGTGAGGTTGTCCCCACTGGTGCCAGAGTAAAAGATGACATCGGCACCGCTGCCGTCAGAGCCTACAGTCACTGCGCCAGTGAACGTCTGAGCAGCAGAGAATGTCTGAGCCAAACCGAGAGAGGCCAGGGTGTCATTGCCAGTCGCAGCAGGAAGTGTCAGCGTCCTATCGGCGCTGATACTTCCAGGAGCTATCGTGTAGACCTGGGCTGTAGCACCTTCCCGTATGTTGAGGGTAGACACCTCGACCTCTTCGATCTGCAATCGGTCATCGAACCTGCGCCAGCGAACGCTGTTACCGCTGGTGATCCGTACATCGAGCTCATTGTCTGAGGTAACAGTCATGGTGTAGTAACCAGAGCTGTTGGTGGTGGTACTACCGCCAGTGACCGGCGTACCGCCAGTCTCGGTCACAGTATTCTTAGCGAACGCTTCTACCGTAGCGCCGCTTACTGCAGCTCCAGAGGCATTGAAGAGAAAACCGCTTAGATGTATGTCTGACATTTAATGCTCCAGAAGAACGGCCCAGTCCAGGTCGTTCCCGTTTGTACTTGCGTCTACGTAAAAGGCACTGAAAGCCTCGGATCCTGGTCTAAGGTCTATCTCCAGGTGGTCATTGGCCGAAAGCTCGAAACCGTTAGAACTGGATACATCAGAGCGTCCGAAATAGACAGATCCCGATATCCCGGTCCTGGCCGACACCCTGATCCAGACCACGCGGTCAGCCGTGTTAGAGAGCTGCACTGCGGTGCCTGCGCTCGGCACATCTGTAGTACCGGCATCGAATCTCATGGCTCCACCAGGAGAATCTTGGTAGTCCCTGATTCGTTATGTCCAGTGAACTCCAGGCCCTCGACCGCAGATACGTCCACATAGTAGTTACGTTCGTTACTGCCATCGTCCCGGAAGGTGAACTCCACCAGGCTGCTTGATTCAGCAGCATCCACCAGAGCAGACCGCAGCTCGTTAGTGCTGCGCCCTCCGTAAGGCTGCTGAAGATCGACCGTGACACTGTGGCCCCACTTGGCCGGTAGTTTCTTTCTGAACTCCAGGGTGATGGACCTGATATCCGGGGAGTTTGCCGTAGTAGAACCACGGGCCAACTCGAACTTGAACCTGATACTTCTGAAGGCCGTGCCCGTTGGGGCACTAACACCGCCGAACAAGAAGGTCGTTATCCCGCTACCTTGTATCTCATCATCACTAGAATCGAATGTACTGTCACTCGTATGGCTATCAGTGAACTGTGTCCAAGTGGAATCGGCACCGTCCACGCCGTAGTAGCAAGTCACGGTCTCGGTACTAGAAGCGTTCTCGACCTCTACCTTCAACCTGAGAGCCAGTTTCTCGACCTCGCTCTGGTTCGCACTGAACCAGGGGGTCTGGTGCTCTCCAGACGCTGCATACTCGAACGTATTCCGCTGTCTGGGGTTCTCGACAGCAACAGGGAGCTGCTGCCAGTGTAGAGTCTCGTTCTCCCCCCAGTAGACACGGTATTTAGTGCTCTTCTTGGCCCCGGTACCGGCATAAGCGTTCGCAACGATACCGGCCCTCATCTTGTTGTTATCGGTGACTGTTGACACCCACTTTGCTTCCCAGCCCTGCTCATTCCAGGCCAGGAGTGAGGAATAGCCAGTGCCGTCGATGGCTGGGGAATCTCCTAGCTGACCATAGCCACCCCAAAGAGCAGGTAATTCTGCAGGAGGAGCTGACCCATCGACCATCGCTAGAAGGTCGTTATGAGTGGGGATCAGGCCAGTGATGAAGCCACGGTATGCTGTGGGCACTCCATCATCTCGATCAGGACCCATAGCAGTCACAAAAGCAGTGCTGGCGCTAGGCGTATACCGATAGACACCTAACCCTGCAGGGTAGTAGATCGAATCACGCCACCTGACACACCCCTCACCCGCTTGAGGATGAAAGGGCAGCCGCAGCTCTGTCTGCACGAACCTGCTGTTGTCAGCATCGTGCGCCCAGAGACCGGTCCTGGTCGCTGCATAGAGGATCGGCTCACCAGTGCCACTGGGAGCTACGAATAGGTCTGCAACCTCATCGGAGCCACCACCTAGTGGCAGTACAGCATCATTTATCTCAGTACCTATAGTGTGAGCCCACCAGAGCTGGCCAGTAATATCTATGCCCCAGAGGCGGTCATCCCACTCGGCCAGGTACTTAACGTCAGTTGTGTCTTTGGTAAAACTAGACGCATCTGACGAGTGCCAATACGAGCTAACATACGAGCCAGATTCTCCTGTGCCACCAGTAGCGATCACCATGTAATCAGTGCCGCCAAGCGAGATAGCTAGAGCATCTGTAGCCTCTGCATCCAGTGTCTGAAGATTGCTGCCCCAGTCATTAGCTCCATCATTGAACTTATAGAGATAGGTGAGATAGCCATTATTGGCAGTGCCATAGATAGCGTCTTTGAACTCAACCAGGACGCCGATGATGGTAGCGAAATCCTCGGTAGCATCCTCGGTCAACGGTGCCATGACCAGGTGGCCCTGGTTCCGCAGGTTAAGAGTGCTCCACCAGGCCCGGTTTAACGGGTCCTCAACCGACACTACCTCTTCGGCGCCGATCCCGCCCCGGAAGTCAGTCCAGGCAGCCACAGAAGCACGTAACTGGGAGTCTTTCGTCGTATCGCCCAGGACAACCTTGCTGGGATAGATAGAAGCCAAGACTGTCTGCACCGGCCCCTCGATCGGGTAGCGCACAGAGTTCAGCGATATCTCATCAGCTTGTATGACTCGCTGTGTCATCAGTCGACCGTCCGGACGCCCTGGAGCATCGGCATCCTGGCTTTTGCCTGCTCAGATAAAGCCATCCAGAACTGGGCCATACGTCTAGCCTCCCCGGGGTCGGGAAGACCCCAGGAGGCAGACAAAGCTAGAGCCGTAGCCCGAGCGATCACGTAGCCCTCGTCGACCTCACAGGTACTGCTATCAGCAGTCATAACCGCTGGCTGGTCTCCGCCAGTCAAGCGTAGAAGGTTGTAGCGAGCTGCAGACCTGCCGTCCTGGGTGAACACCAGCTTCCGGTTATTCTTATCTATGCTCCAGAGGTGGTGACCGATCTTCTCCCAGGCAGCACTAGCATCTACTACAGCCTTTATGTCATCTAGCCAGACCGTCACTGCACTGCTGGAACCGAAATCAGAATCGTACTCAAGCCCCACGCTAACTATCGCGGTGTCATTCTCAGGCTGAGTAAGGGCTATCCGGACATAGGTCCAGGTATCGGCGCTGAGCGCCGGGATAGACAAGGACTCCAGGTCGTTACCATCTCCGGTGATAGCACCGTTATCCAGGTGGAGCTTCAGGTTCCCTGCGCTGGTAGCGACCGTGCTCTTCACCCAGCACTCTACATAGTCGTACTTGCTCAAATTCACGCTGGTGATAGTGTCGTAAAGGAACGCACCGGCAGAGACAGAAGCGCCGATATCGAACTGGACAGATGAGGTGCCTTGCCTGCGGTCTTTCGTATCTACCGCTGCAGTGAAGTTGCTTACAGTATTGGAATCGAACGCAGCCGAGCAATCGTGGATCCTGGTAGAGGTCACTGTCTTCCGCTGCTCGATCTTGTTGATCATTGCGAACTGGGAAGGCACAGAATACGTAGTCGTATTCCCGTCAGTGTGGAGGGAGACATCGGTCTCTGGGTCGTAGACACGGCCAGTCACTTCTATGATGGCCTGGTCGATGAAATCGTTTATGCGAGCTGGATTGTACTGCTCGTTCCAGAGTTCATAAGTGGCTCCGGACGCCACAGTGTTCGAGAAGGCCGGGGCTACTGTCATGTCCGTCGAACTCTGGGTGTAATCCGATATCTGACGGATCTCCTCGTCATTAGTCCCAGAGGTCTGAACCATCCATTTCCCGTTATGCGCGTCATCGCCACCACGGAGAGTGGCGTCAACTACACTAGTCGCATCAACGCTTGAAGTAGTCGACGAGACATAGAGGGCCTGCAGGTTGTAGCCAACAGACACTCTGATCTGTTTTCTTGTACGCCCCTGGACAACCGGCATCTAAACACCTCAGTAGGAACGCTTCATCTTGGTCATACGTTTGGAAGTAGTCTTAGCTTTGGTCCCGCGTTTGCGAGCCTTGGCTGCAGCCTTGTAACCAGCTTTTGTGTATGGGTAGTCCTTGCCGCCAACTCTAGGCATCACCAATACCTGCCGTGTAAGTTTTCTTTCTTGAACTCTTTGCTTGCCCGGATCTCTACTAACGTGCCGCCCAGGTCATGCTGCTGGCCTCTTGTCAGCGGGACCTTAGCTGCTTTGTTCTGCCACTCTTTCTCAGCTTCTTCACGCTGCCAGTGGCAGATCTCATTCAGCTCGTCGACATCGTAGATAGAATCTGCGCCGGGGATCATGACTGTGACTTCGTTGTCTGTCCCCGGCTCATATATCCGGTACCGTTCACCTGGTAGCCAGACACCTAATACCATGCTTAGTCCCTGATCGCCAGCATGACAACCTGGTTATCAGTGTCCACTGACGGGATGCTCATAGCAGTACCAATGGGGCGGGTATCTTCTTCAGAAGAGGCGTCCCAGAGGTCAAACGCACCGCTCTCACCAGAAGCCTGGGATACTCCGATAGCGTCACCAACAACTGCCACTGCAGCACCAGAGAGCACAGAAGCTACTCCAGAAGTCTGGAGCCAGAAGTAGTAACTAGCAGTCACTGGCATCGGGTTCACACCCAGAGGACCAGTAGTCATGGTGCCGTCACCGTCGACAATCTTTACATTCGTATAAGGGTTATAGATAACCCCGAACAGGGAAGCTGTAGTCAGTGCAGTCACGATTCCATCTTCATCGTCAATGGTGAAGATGACTGTGGCATCGTCTGATGCATCGTGAGCTGGATGGGATTTGATCTGATAGACCTCCCCTTGTCCAGGGCCGTCGTTGATGATCAAGTAGCCATCTTTGTACTGGTTCGCAGTCAAGTCAGTTGTAGGGACTTCCAGGCTGATGGTTGTGTCACCGGCTGAATGAGCTGCAGTAGCCGGTACGTCCATATCGTGGGCTGCGACAGCAGCGATACCGTCGCAAATCTTGCCGCCTGGAGTAATAGCAGCACTACTATTCTTGGCATAGTAGAATACCCGGCCATCCGCAGTCACGCCGCGAGTGCCCAGCTTGTGCCTCTGGGTAGAAGTTTCTTTCTTCTCCCATCCGTTTTTAAGGAAAACCGTTGTCGGAAAAGCCATCTTTAATCTCCTAATTCACAGGTTCAATGCCCTGCGATCCCCGATATTAAGGGCCTCGGGAATCGTTACAGCCCTTATGCTGCTCTAGGCTTGTACTCCCTGGTCCGCACAACGGTGCAACCCTCTGTGCGGCAAGGAGAGCCCATAGCTTTATTGAAGGAATGTTGATGCTCTGCTACTTCCGGTGCATCGTCATCCAGTAATTCTGCTGCAGCAGCCACCTGCTCCTGGAGCTGGACCACTGCATCTTCAGGGATGACCGGGCTCTCGGGAGGGGTTAAAGTCCACCCACGAGCCCGGTAACGCCTCATGTGGTACGGATCAACTGGTAAGTTAGGCAAAGCTGAACCGTCTGGTTTGTACCAGGTAGCTCTTTCTCGATTACTTTGAAGCATCGACCAGGAAAAGCCCTGCGAAGCCAGCCATTGCCTTTCTTCTCTTAGTTCTGGTCCTGTACCTCTTGGCATAAATCCCCCTAGTTATTAAGCGTTGGTTGCCGGGTTAGCGACATCGTAGAACAAAGAAGCTCCACGAGTGTCATCGATCTCGAACGCACTGTAATCGCTGGTGATTACCATCTCTGTAGCGCGGAGAGAAGCATCACGTTGTTTCTCCCGGTTCATTGCTACCGAGGTAAGGACACCCATAGCGCCCTTATCAAAGATAGCTCCGTAACCATCACCATTCGCATCCGTATCAATATTCCCATCTTCAAAAAACGGAACACCGGAAAGTCTGAGCCCTGTCCAGAATGGGCCTAAGCGGTCTTCAGAGAAGCCACTGGGGATCGGACGAAGGGTGCCAGAAGCAGAACCAGTAAGGTCTTTGTTGAGCTTCAAGATAGCGTTAGGATGGTGGACTATCCGAAGATCAGAACCGTATTTCTCAGCCTTGGCCACGCCGATACAGCTTGCAGCGTTAACAAGAGAAAAGTTAGCCGCAGCTTCACCAAGAGCGGTTCCACCATTCAAAGCGCTAAAAAGGGAGAGGACATCCTCGTCCTTCTTCCGGGCCATAGCCTCGCCAAGTTGGCGTCCGACTATCTGCCATATCTGTTGGGTGTTCTCGCGCAGCAGCTTGTCAGTGATGATGATCTTGGCACCGACCTCACTTGCCTGCACAGAGACCGTGCTCATGCCGATCTCTTCCTCATCGACCAGGTCCTGGCCTTCCAGCAAGGCACTTACGGACATCTGCCCTACTTTCGGGACTATGAGAGTGTCTGAACCCTTCTGGAGCGTGAATTTCTCTACCAGCTCCATGCAGGGTGCGTTGTGTTCTTCCGTATACCGAGCCGTCGTGATCATCTCGCGGCTGGCATTTTCCAGTGAGCCAGTTGTACTTGTCTGTGGCATTTCATGCCCTCCTAGTTATTAGACATCAGGCGGTTAAACTGGTCCGCCGTGAGATTGACGCGGCCTTCCATGTAGTCATCCAGGATCCGTTCCCGGCTCCTGGACGCGCTTGCCGAACTCGCGCCAGAGTCAAAAGATTGGGGCTGCACTCGCCCTTTCGCAACCTGCTCATATTTATTTCGCAGGTCCCGAATCTCTGCTATTCGCCTGGCCTCGCGCTCCATGCTTGCAGGGTCAGGCAGCCTTTCCAGCTCCTCCAGGTCAGTCATCCCGAGCTTGTAATGCTTGGCATAATGACGGGCCGCATTGTGGCGGCCTTGCGCTAACTGGAGTTGCTGTTCGTACTGCTGTTGCTGTTGCAACTGGTACTCAGCTTGTCCCCGGGCCTCAGAAGCCAGTTTCCGAGCCTGGTCAGGCATATAGCCCTCTTCGACCAATCGCTCTCGATACTGTTCCTCAGCCTTCACAACCTCTTCCTGGTACTTCTGCTGCTGTGCCTGTTGATGCTGCTGCTGATACCAGGCCAACTGTTGCTGCATCTCCGGTGTGGCTTGCGCTGCACCAGGGATCGCTGCTTGAGCCGGTGGAGGAGGGGGAGCGGGTGCTGGATCTGTCGGAAGCTCCGGTTCCGGAGAATCGATCTCGACAGGAGGTGCGTCAGGGGTGTCAGTGACATCCTCAGCATCGAACAGGGGCTCTAGCTCGGGCTCCGCTGCCAATTGAGCAGTAGGGTCCTCAGCAGCCTCTATCGCAGATAGCTCCTCGTCTACGTTGTAGTCGACAGCTAACTCCATCTCTGCCTGAGTCTCTTCTGGTGTTCCGGGTGTTACCATCTTTTGCCTCCCGCAAAAAGAAAACGCCGCTCAGTCTGGCCTCTGGGGCACAGCATTAGAGCGGCGTCAATAGCGCACTGGTTAGATTTTCGGCTAGTTCCTAGTTTAGTGGTACTTTGACCCTCCGGTCAACAACAACAGTATCGTGACAACGAGGACATTTCGTAATAAATAAGCCCTCAACATGGTCAGCCAGCTTCTTATTGCAGTTTTTACACCTCACTTCCGTCATGGAGCACCTACCGGTACCGGGTCGTCCAGATGGCTGTACACCTCTTCCGACTTCTCGAATCCTATCTTAGGAGGCATATTCTTTATAAACTCGGCCATCTCCGGGCTCAAAGACTCGGTCAAAGGTTGCATATAGAAGATATTTTCCTGGAGGACCGCAATCTCTGGATGACCAGCGTCTGTAAGTAGCTGCCTACGAGCGGCTTGCGACTGCTTGATCATTAAAGACTTTTTGTGATTCGGGAAATGGTAATGGACCAACTCGTATGGGACAGGTCTTAGATTAGTGCTGGCAAGGACATGGAGCCTCTGCTCATCTGTCCATGTCGACATTTTTAATTGTTGCGCGTTAAAAAGCCAGGTCCACCCAGAGCCGATAGTGTCAGGGCGAATGATCCCATCTTTAGAAACGAATCGGGAGTTACTATAAAGTTCGTAGTATTCAGCCAGCGCTTTCTTATTCGGGTCAGAACTATCTAAGTCTGATGGGCCAAAGTCTATATCCTTAGAAAGCCAACGGCGCTCTGCACCTGCTTCAACCTCTATATCATCCCAGTCATCATATTTTGGATCAAACTCTATTTTAGCGAGCTGAATCAGCTTTTTACGGCGTATCATCTCCGAGTCCTCGAAATCGGTCCCGGTCATAACCAACTCGTTAGCAAGCGCACGGAGATACGGGGGAGCCTCACTCCAGACGTTCTGCTCTATCGCTGAATCTCTGGTTATGTAAGCTATCGCACGGTCACGCGGGTTGGTGGTGACGTTTCCAACGATCCCAGACCAGGCACCAGCCGTCCAGGTACCAGCCTCTACCGCCGCCTGAGCAGAGAAGGGCCACCAAGCAGTCTTACCCCAGTCCCAAAGGTCTCCGAACCCCTCTATATCGTCAAACGGCAAGATATCTAATTCGCCAATCCCTGTCTCACTTGAAACTGCTTCTGCAACCGCCCCTCCAAAAGTCAGGCCCAGAGCACCTCTACTAGCGTAGAAGAACCAGAACGGGTTCTTGTGTATGTTAAGAGAGAATATATCCTGCCATTCTCCTCTCTTTCCAGACGCCGCCCCATACAGACTGAAGGTGAATTGCGTGAGAGCCCGGAGCTGACCGCCAACACCGTAATAGCTGCCGTTCATGTAGTAACTTAGGAAACGACGCCCATTCAACGGGTTCAAGCCCGGCTTGATATCCTTTTCCCAGTCCTTCCCCAATGCCATGCCGGTCAAGATGTATATGGAACTCATATATGTTGCTAACCGAGCTAGAGCTAGAAAAGCGCGGCGCTGCTGTGCCGTAGCCCCTGTGCCCAGGGCACGGGAAGCTACGTCACCAACAACCGGCACTCTCTCTACAGGCACGTTCCTTCCGATCACACCAGTTGGAGCTTTCAAGACCCAGTTAGCAGCACTCTGAGTCACTGCGATAGTGGACCTGAGAAGCCTTGGCGAGAACCCCATCCACATACTCTCTACGGCACGTTGGTTCGCACTCACACCCAGTCTTCTCGAGTCCAGGGCACCAGTCATGTTCCGGATGTGGGAATACATCTCATCTTCAGAACCGTCCCAGGACTCTTCCACCGCTTGCTTGAGCAGCACCCTGCCGTAACCAAGAGCGCCCTGGTAGGCTGATTGAGCGCGTCCGACTGTAAGCACCATCCCCTGTCTAGTCAGGTGCTGTGCGTCACGGAAATACTCGTATAACTTCTCTTCTTTCTCCCCCATCGCAGGACGCGCACTTTGATATTTCTTGAATACCTCATCGATGTTGATCCCCTGGCCGGGAGTCATCATCGCAAATATCTCAGGGTCTCCTACTGACACGCCGTTCGTAGCTAAGTCCCAGTAATCACTGAGGTTTTGCCTGACAAGCCTTGACTGCAGGCCCGGCGCGAACCAGGAGGCATAGTGGATAGATACGCCCTGCGCCCATTTCAAAGGGTTTTCACCGAACAACGGCAGCAAGTGTGTAAACGGCAACACAAGGTCGATCGTTGACATGGTAGTACGCGCGATGTTGGCAGGTTTTTCAAATAATAACTTTAGCAATATATTCGCGTCAGCTCCGCCAGGAGTCATATAGGTGATGACCTCCTGGACGGATTTGAAATCAGCCGTGAGCATGAACTTATTCTTGAACTGGTTCGCCGTGATAGCTACATCACCTTCTTGCAGCATCCCACCAAACAGATGGACCCCATCTCCTCGCAGCTTCACCTTCTCTGCTTTCTTGACCTTCTCAACTGCTTCAGCGTAAAGTTTTCTTACTGCATACCACTCGTCTCTTGCTGTCCTCTCTGCCTCTTTAAGACGGGCTATCTCTGATGCTAACTCAGCACGGATGGGCTCACGTTCAAGGCGCTCTTCGATCTGCAGTTTAGACAGCACACCGTCCAGGTTGTGTTCCTGGGTGATATCCGCCATGATCTTGCCGATGCGAGTCTGCAGCTCCTCTCCGTTAAGTGCGCGTATAGCTGCCTTTACAGCTTTCCGGGAAGCGCTCCACTCCCCGTACTTAGCTGCTCTAAGACGTATCAACTGCGGATGCGTTGCAGCCAATATATCTTTGTAGCCAACTACCGCCCCCATCTCTTCCAGAGCGTCGTTGAACTCTTTCATCCGTATCTCACGGAGCGCCTGGCGGATGTGCAGCTCCAGGACTGCACGAGGGTCAACCAGGAAATCTACGTTAAAACGCTGCCATATCTCTGTGGCAGTGAGATCAAGCCTGGGCATATTCGGGTTTGACGGTTTCTCAAACTCGACCTTTCTCTCGCCACCAGCGACCTTTTCCCTCCATGTAGATGCTTTTCTAGGGATGTAATCTTCGTTGAACCCTCTAGTTTTCTGCCTCGGAGCCAAACCGAAAAGCAAACGTATCCGCTCTACTTCCTCATCGATGACAAAGATAAAGTCAGTGATCAAACGGTTATGCTCTTCAGTGAGTAGGCCCTTGTACTTATCGGTCCTTCGCATGGACCAGACGTCATACCACTGCGGCCTTGGCCCCTGGGTAGCTTCATCCCATTTGCCGTGCGTCCACTGGCCGGTCTTCCAGTTGATGGGCAAGTCCATCTTTCCCGTCCAAACACTCGCGTGGGCGTCATATGCCATCGTGATCGCCACATCGATATAAGCGTCATCTGCAACCTGGCTCCGGAACAGACCCATGACCAATCTTTCAACCGGGCTCTGCCTTGCAACAGAGGGGTTCATCCTCCAGAGCCCAGGGATATTCCTGAACATCCACTGGGTAAGTTCGTCAGCGTCAGTTCCCTCGTCTACCATTTGCTGGAGAGTCCTGGGGTCGGCCAGATAGATGCCGCCGTCATTACCAGGAGAGCTGTAAAGACGTTTAATCCTATTCTTAGACTCTGGCGGAACAGGTGGTGCTTGTGGATCGGCGCCGTCAGGCCCCATCTCTCTGGGCTTGTTAGGCTTTTCACCGCCAGCCCCGTCCGAAAGGTTCTTCCCCCAACCACTGGAACCGCCACCACCTATAGGCTTACTGGAATCGTGCCGGTAGATATCGCCAACATAACTAGGATATTCAGGATTAAGACCATAGGGGATGCTACGTCTTAAAATTTCATCTGGATTACCTGATGGAGATAACTCATCCAGATAGAGAATAGCCTCTATTCTTTGCTCAGAACCAACCTGAGTAGTTGTAATATCACGCCTTCTAATCTTAAATACAGATGCGCCATCAGTCACCAAATCGCCAACTTTTAACTCGACACCATTAACAAAGAAACCATCTCCGGGACCCTGCCGATTAGGATCAAACCGCAAAGGCCCATCAACGTGCTGCCCTGCGTTAGCTTTCATCACCTCTGACAGAGAACCCTCATCCAAAGCCATCTGCCCGTCATTGACCTGCTGAACCACTTCGTTGCGTCTGGCCAATTCCTCCGGGTTGATGAGCCCTTCCGGTTTGGCAACGTCAGTGCCACCCATGATCATCTCTGCTTGCTGGCCAGGTACGTCAAAGCCCTCCAGGCCGGTCTGTACAGCCGTCCTGGGGGCCATAGTGATACCAGGTTGAGGCGCTGGAGCTGGGGCTGCCGTAGGCTCAAATTGATACTTTTCAGGGTGGAATAAGATGAACTGATTATCTCCTCCAGGTACAGCGTATTCGACTCCGTCGTACCCTTCCTTAATCATCTTGTCCGTCCACGTATCAATAGACTCTTTATACGCGGCCTGCGATTCTACAGTTGGCCTACCTTGTGGATCTCTAAGAGTCTGTGCAAGATCAATCTCTTTTTCGGTTAATGCTCGCAGACCCCATTTATCGTATAGCTCACTGACACCAGCAACACGTAAGAACCTAGCATCAGGCGGGATAACGGTTGCCATCACATTGCCTGAACCATAAGACCACTTACTAGCCTTCTCGTAATCAGTGGTCGTATACGCTCCGCGCCCAAAAAAGCCAGGGTCGCTAAGTGGTTTACCACTAGCCCCTGCGCGTTGGCCGATTCTCCCCACATCAAATTCAGTGAATGGCTCATCGGCCCCTGTGTAAACAGTTATTGGCTCCTGCCTAGCTTCACCTTCCCCAGGAAGTCGGCCTGCTTCTGTTGGGGCTGCTTCGCCAGCAGCCCGTCGGGCTGCAACGAGTTCACTATTAAATTCGTCGGTGACTCTTTGCGGAAACCAGCGCTTTGCAGGATAAATCTTTGCTGAGACAACTTCGCCGGTATCTCCATCAACCACACGGATCATATGGTCAGGCTGGCCCTCGTCTGCGATATAAAGCTCATAGCGCACATTAGGGTCGACTGTCTCTACCGCTCTCACAGTAGTCATAGAACCGCGTGGCCCAACCGACTGTTTATCCCCTACTTTAAGCACTGTTCCAGGAGCTGGGGCTGCTTCTGTTGGGGCTGCCGCACCTAAACTACCATGCAGCTCCTCCGCATACTTACTGCGATCCACTGCGTCACCGTGGAAAGGGTAGCCTCCCTTACGGCCTGCGACGGGGTGATCTGGACCTAACCTGGCCAATAACTCAAGGACATCTATAGACTCACGTAAGTCCGCAGCCTGGGCATCAAGCTCGGTCTTGGTAGGTGCATTGTCAAGTCTACGAGTAAACGAATAGACACGGTTAACGAGCTTCTCGTATGCAACCTGGACAACGATATTTGCTTGACGTACATTCTGAGCAAAGTTCCTAGCATTGCCGTCAGGCATCGCGTTGATAAGGTGCTCTACATATGCGGGGGACTGGACGCTAAATCCACCTACACCCTTTTGATAAACTGAATTAGTCCCCTTTTCTGTAGGAACACCCGCTTCCGCCAAAGCAGCTCGACCTCTTTTAGTTACATCGACAACATCGTTAGTCAGCTCTGCGTCATAGGCTCGCAAGTCGCGCAATTTGTTGACACCTGAATTAACCCGAGGCCTGGTGTCATTAAGAAGCTCCATCACTGCCACAGGCAGGTAGTGCTCCTCTGGTATCTGGACATACTCACCCGGACCCAGTTCTTCACCCTGGGACTTGATCCAACTGAAAGAAGCACTGGCATTACTCCGCTCTAATGGGCCCACAGTGCCAGTAGGAGCAGGAGTCCCGCTTCTAAAGGCGCCTTGACCAGGGGGGAAGCGCCAGCTTGGTTTAACGGCTGGAACATTGAGCCCCCGTCGACGGTACTCAGTTTCCAGAATAGCTCCAAAGACATCTGATACATACTGACTGGACTCATCAGCAGTAGCGCTGAAAGGTGGGTCTCCAGCTATACGGAGATAGAAGAAATTTAGGCCACCATCATCTAATGCTTGGATGTCTTTGACATAACTAACAGGAGCTTGACCTGGTCCAATCTCCTTCGCTTCCATCGCAACCTTGGTTGCTTCTATGCCCCTCATCATCTCATTTACAGTGCGGCCTGCTGCAGGAGCTGGGGCTGCTTCTGTTGGGGCTGCTGGTAACGCCGGTCTTTCAGGAGCTGGGGGCAATGCCTCGATCACTTTGACTGCTTTAGGCGGGCCGAACCGTGGAGACACGCTAGTGATCTCCTCACCGACATACGGATCACTAAGAGCTATGTAGACCCGGTGAGGCAAGTTGCCAGTACGACCACCGCCAACGTGAGTGATGGTGTCAAAACCCCTAAAAGCTAACCAATCGTTGACCTCCCACTTGTTGCCAAACTGCCCATGCAACACTTGATACAGATCATGATTCGTCTTTATATCTTCAAGGTCTAAGTTCGCATAATCAAAACCATCTGCCCACGCATACTCATCTTCGCGTATCAGAGCCATGATCTCTGGGTCAGGTGCAGCATCGATATCAAAAAACTTAACCATTTCGACATCGACAGACCATATCTGAGGAGCCCCTTGTGCTAATTCATACGCTTCCTGTTCAGAGATGATTTCGCCTGCATCATTGATTGGCTGACCATGTTGAGGGCCGCCCATCTGACGCTGTATCCGGAAACTACCTTTCGCGTAACCAGTGGCGATATTAGGATCATCAGTGAGATAGACCCCGGGGCCATATAAACTATTATCAGCCGAAGCACCGTGCCTAAAGGCATCAAATGTAGATATAGTGCCGTGATAGGCCCTGTGAGAACCCACCTTTGGCGGCGCAACTTCCCGTAAAGTTGACAGGTCTATCAGGCTTGGCACCCGTTCCTGACCGACTGGCTGGCTCCTTATCTCATCTAAGAGATCATCCCCGATACGGCGAATGTCATTAGCCGATACCATCCGGATGCCACCTTCGGCTGCTATACGGTTTTCAAGCACCTTTATCAACCTATCGAGATGGTTTCTACGAGGATTGATTTTGTTGACTTGCTGTGTATATGGAAAACTTGCGTAAAATTCTTGTTCAGCTACAAATCTTCGCTGAACATATGCTTCAAGCTCTTTGTTATATGCAGGCCAAATCTCACTAGGATCTGTAGACCCCGGAGCTATCTGTTGAGTCACTGCAGGCACTTCTGCAGGTAAATCCTCCAGGCGTACTTGAGCAGTGGTGCCAAGGTCAGCGAGCATACTATCTAAGCCTTCAAGCAGACGCGCATCGTCTAGACTCTGGACGTTAAGCAAAACGTTAGTGGACTCACTATCAGCAGCATCAAAAGAAAGCTCCATCAGATCGTCGACAGTCTTATCGAAACGAGTAAGGAACTCTTCAGCTAAGAAACCTGGGCGTTCGCCCATCTCAACTGCCACCATGTCGCGCAAGTACCGGACCATCTTTGTTGAGTTATCTACCAGAGCTTCCAGCTCTTCAGCATCAAGCTGGCGAGCTGCAACCTCAGCTTGCTCTTTCAGTGCCTGGCCAGCAGGAGAGTTGTTTAGCATATCCAGGCGCCGCTGATTGATCTCTATCTGGACCCGAGAAGCTGCAACGCCATCTATTTGCTTCCAAAGTGCCCTAATTTGGTTAAGCACATCTTCTAGATTGACTTTCTCTTGAGCATCTGCCCAAGCGCCAAGGCGATACATCTCATTCCAACCGCTAGCTAACTCATCAAGAACATCGTACTTGACCCTAGATACCCGCCTTGGCATCCTCCCTGTGAATGAACCAGGGAACCTTCTTTGGGCCCAGTCAACGATATCCTGGACTCCCACCCCCCTTCCCTTCGGAGCATCATCAAAGAACCTGGCCAGAGTAGTTGCCAGAGGGTTTCCATCGTTATCTATTTCATCAAATAGATTCCTCCACCGATTGCTCACAGCCCATGTATTTCCAATAAACTTACTTACATCGGCATCAATATTCACGCCGAAATCGACCTGGCTATTTAGTTCCAATATCCTTTCTTCAGTTGCCTGTATCTCCTTAGCAGCATCTGAAGGGTTGTTAGGAACGAGCCAGTTCGAGGGGGGAGCGTCTTCAGGGATATCGGACGCAACGACTACCGGCTCACTAGCTGCATCAGCAGCGGCTTTCTTGATCTGGGCACGGTAAGAAGTGACGAATACCTCGTTGTCATTCAAGAGCCGTTCGCCAAGACCGGCCTTAGCAGCCCCGTCAGCCACTTCTTCTTTAAGAAGAGTTATCGTGAACTCCTCTGTATCCGGATCGAAGTAGGCGAACTTGACGTCACCCGGGCCTGCCTTTGCATTGAGGTCCGCTAACTTCTGCGCTACAGGGTCGACGTCTCCGACATCAACGTAGCCAGGTCTTTCTACCGCCTCTCTGGCTAACATCTCTTCCCGGGTGATGACTACCTTGCCTGGTAGCGCCCGAGGGACAGTCCTAGCAGTAGGCGCAGGCGACGCAGCAGCAGCGTCCTTCATCCCCTGGATGATCCGGTTGGCTTCACTCTCAAAAGTAGCGCCAGTCATATTCTTTTTCTTAGCTAATAGAAGAATGATCTCTGACGCATCATCAGCTTGGGCACCGGCCAATCCTGCTTCATTGACGAAATGTTTGATGCCTGCTGCAAAGAATCGTTGTTTTGCACCTATATTGGTAATTCGGCTTCCAACTGCAAACATTGATCCAATGGGTGCAACATTTATAGGAGAGCCAAGTCCCATTAGAACTTGTTGCCACCAAGTTAATTCATGTAAATCTTCTTTTAACTGCTCCCATCCCTCACCAAAACCAAGTTCACCACCTGCTATCTTTGCTACAGTTGTAGATGCAATAGCTTCTTGTGTTTGCTCCTTTGCTGCATCACTTCCTGGCGCATGCATTTCAGGCACGGTAGTACCAGCAACGCCAGCCGCCTGAAAAAGCCCTGTTTCAAATGTGCCTGCAGGCTCAGCTATATATTTCCCAAATGCTGGCCCAATTTCACCTCCGCCTGCGCCAATATCACCTCCAGCTCCAAGGCCCCTGACTAGTTGTCCTTCAGGTTGAGCTTCAAAAGACTCCATCACCATGCCCGGAACTGCTTTGATACCGCCCAGGGCGCTTTCAAAGCCAGAGACAACCGGGTCGACTACAGGATCGAAGAAGTCCCAGAAAGATGACTTAGGTTGCTGGCCAGGAGCACCTGGAGGCGCTGCTGTCGGCATTGGAGGCGCTGCTGGTGGTATAGCAGTCGTTACACCGGAAGGTGTTGTTGGTAGAAAGTTTTCAAGCGGTCCAAACGTCTTTTCCCACTCAGCCTGGTTGAAAGGTGGGCGAGTCTGAGCTGGCCGTGCAAAGGGGCTAGGCTCATAAGTCACCGGCGCAAGTGGCTCTACCGGAGTTGGCGTAGGCGCAGTGGGATAGGGACCTCCGAATTGAGCTTCCCAATCCTTCTTTCTTTTCTCGTCTGGATCAGCCACAACCCATCACCTATTACAGATACGAATACTGCACCCGGGGAGCAAAGCTACCTTGAGTCCTTCCTGTCATCTCAGGAGGCAATGCTGCGTAACGCTGTGTGAACGGGAACTCCTGCAGGAACTGCTGGAAATTCTGAGCTGGCATCTGGCCACCTTGCAAAGACTTACCTTGCTGACCTAAGAACTCGTCGTATATGTTCTGGAATTGCCCCTGGAAATAACGACGGGACGCAGGACTGGTGCCAAAGGGATTGCCAAACATCTCGTGTTGAGCGATAGACCCTCTAGACGGACGCTGGTAATCTCTTTCCTGACCTTGCCAGTCGAAATACTCATATCTGCTGGAGGGGTCTTTAGACCTTCTTTGATCACCGAGTAGAGATAGATAACTCAATTTCGGCTGAGCGGTTAAAGCCTCGCCACTGATGAATTGTGCAAACGGATTAGTAGCCATATAGACTTATCTCCTCAGATCACTATCGATTGCCAAATGCCCCAAGCATCCCTTCTGCATGAGGGGTCAAGCCAGGCAAGATGCCTTGGATGCCGCCGATATTCTCTCCAATGGCCCAAGGCAGGAACTGGCCGCCAGGCTCCTGGTACATATACCGTTGAGCTGCTTGGTCGATCTGATTCATGATCGCCTGCCTTGCAGCAGGAGAACCTGCAGTAGCCCTGTAGAATGGGTTCTTGTAAGCAGCCACTTGAGCGGCTGCGTCTCCAAATAAACTCTTCATCTGCCCTTCTATTCCTGGAGCTAGACCCGCAACTTGCTGCGTAGGATCAGTGTTGAGCAAAGACGCGCTCAGATCACGTAAGAATTGTGCGTAGTTGTCACCTATCATCAAAGACTGATCACCACTGTGCAGTCCTTCCAGCCACGACCGGGGAGCAGATACAGCAGCTTCAGTACCGCCAAGATTGAATGGTGTAGTGGCTTGTCTAGCTAACCATTGGGTTTCCAGCGGGGCTGCAGCAGCTCTATACGCACTAGCGACTGCAGGACTCGCGCTGGAACCCGGAATCATAGAAGTGAACCCTGGATATATCTGGGCAAAAGACCGCAAGGACGCTGGAGTGCCCCAATAGGAAACTAAATCGCTTAGAGGCACCGTTCCTGATGGGTATGGTTGGGCTCTAGGCACACCAGTGCCTAACGGGTCTGGTCCGGTAGCGCCTCTAAAGAGAGCCAGGGCATCATTCACATCAGTGAAAGCCTGCCCTCCAAAAACGGTTCCGTTTTGCACTGCCCAATTAGCAGCAGCCTGTAAAGCTGCTTCTGGGTCATTGGGATAGGAATCCAGAAAGGCTGAAAGGAATTTATTGATGTACTCAAGCGACATGGTGTCTTCTGTGCCAACCATTTGAGGATCACCTGGCGGCTCATCTAAAACACTGCCAAAACCTTCAGCTTCTCTTGCGCCAGCATCATCCAGAAACATCGGGTCAGCTATGCTGCCAGGATCTACGTTCACTGCTGGCTGTGCTTCAAGCGGTGGTACCTGAGCCCAGTCCAGACCGGCACTGACAGCCCAGTCATTGAAATTCAGCGCTTCCATGCCTGGAAGGTCGATGTATTGCTGATAGATGGAAGATATCTCTTGTATGGCAGCCTGGGTGTTCCCAAGTCCAGCAACCAGCAGTTTTGCTAACTGAGTAGCTGCTTGTTCCCTGATAGTTGCATTTTCTATCTGTGCCAGGTCTGACGTCGGGATGATAGTCCCGGCCATGACCTTGTCTAATATCGACTGGTCCAGCGATACTGTAGCGCCAGGAGCGCCATTAGCTGCCGCTCCATTAGTTGCCGCTCCAGGTGCATCACCAACCACATAATTCGCAAAAGCAGCATCAGCGGCTGACATGAAACCGACATATGCCCCAGGATCAGTTGGGTGATTTGGGGGGTTATACGCATGAACCATATTAGAACCTGCTGCAGGAACTGCTGCAGGAGCGTTCGCTGGCAGGTTTGATGTATCACCTTGATACATATTCATGATGTCTTGCAGATTTCTCTCTTCAGGGCTATATACATCTGCTGCAAGGCCACCGCCTCCCAAGATATTCCCACTGGTTGCTGTACCAGCCGCACCGATGCCCTGAGAGGTATCAGTTACAACAGTGCCTGGCATAAATTGGCCACCCTGACCAGTAAGCTCACCAGTTATATAAGGGCGGCTAGGATCTGGAGCACCTAAATCCATCTGGGTAGGCGCATCTCTAGTGCCAGTAACGCCACCTGCTTCTTCCGCAAGTCGCAAAGCCTCTCTAATACCACTAACTGCTGCGATTACGTCAAATTGTTGCACTGATATTGGCATCTTCTAACCCCTCGGCCCGAACAGGCCCATTCTTCTTAGTCTTTCCACTTCCTGCTGACCGCCAGGTCTTGGCGATCCCTCCGGGACGTTAGGCCCTCCCTGCGGAGTAGGCATCGGAGGCGGGACTCCCAGACCGGCGTTTGGCATGACCTCCGGTCTTAAACCAGGACCGGCCCCGCCTGGACCCGCAGGTGAAGGAGGTAAACCCCCAGGCCCAGGGGGACCGGGGGGAGAGCCAGGGCTGGGTGGAGCAGCACCTGGCCCGGCCATCATCTGCTGCTGCATCATCTGTTTTTGCTGCAATATCTCCATCAGTGCGCCCATGTAGAACTGGGCCAGGTCTGGCCTGCCACGTTCCTCTGTGGCCTTCATGATCGTCCACATAGCAGCTTCCGGGAGCATCCGCTCACCCATCTGTTCCTTGATCTGGTTCTCTACCTCGTCAGCAGACTGGAGACCCAGGATCTCATCACGTATCGTCCGGTCATCCAGAAGCGGCGTCTGGCCCTCACGAGCCATCTGAGCCATCGACATCTTGGACATCTCGTCCTGCGGCAGATTGCCTACGAAATCGATCTCAGGGGCGCCTACGCCCTCGATCATGTCGTAGGTGATCTCTTCGCTGAACCACTGCCGATTGTTCGCAAAACCAGAAAGCTCCATCGCGTCGAAAGCGCCGGTCGCATACTGGTCAGACAGCATGTTGCATATCTGCGTGTAGCAGGTCCTCATAGCGTCCAGACGGGGCTCAAGCACTGTCTGGATGCCCTGCCTCAGCGTATTGATGGCGAAACCAGAGAGCTGGAACTCCAACTCCCCATGCACAGAATGTGGCAAGGAACCACGCTGCAGCTCGCCAGAGACCAGACCCATGTAAGCCCCGGTCTCTCGAGCTACCTCAAGTAAGCCCAAAGGCTCGACATTCTCACCCTCTGCCAGGCTTATCTCACTACCAGCCACATACGGGTCTTCATCCAGAGACTTGGAACCGTCCCTGGAACGCACCAATACGGTCTGCTTCTGCGCCCTGGCCACCATCTCCATCATCACGGACATGGTGAAGTTGTGTTTGTCGTACAACCCCCGGTTGGAACGGAACAGACTCTCTCCGTACTCAGCCATCATGTCGGGGTCTAAACGCCCGTTGAAACGCCCCTGGACACGAGGCATAGCCCCAACCATCCCCAGGAACACCGGCACTCTCTTGGATCCGTGCTCCTGCGGCTTCTTGGCGAACTTGCCCTGGATAACCACACAATTCTCTGTCCGGTCGTAATAGTCATAGACGTCCAACCCGAACTCGTCAGGGTTCTCATTACCGATAGTCCATTCGTCAAGCTCAAAATCGGGATACTCAGCACGTATCTCCTGCAATGTGCGCCTGACCTTGTAACAAGCCCAATCCAACCCACGTCGGCCAAGACTCCAGTACGTGTGCATCGGGTCCCAGGGCTGAACACTCACATATGTCGACTCGTCATCCTCATCCTTGGCCAATAAAGCACGACCGGCATACCAACCACGCAGACAGATCATCGATGACAACGTCTGCTGCAACCTGGGCTCAAGCTGGTTCATGGTCAGCTCTTCATCAACAGCCTTCAAAAGCCCGATCAAGAACCTCTCTTTCTGGTCGTTACGCTCACGCTCCTGCAACGCATCTCCACGGTGGGGAACGCTCACGATCAACCTGTGAGCAGACATCCAACCGATTATCTTGTCCGCATACGTCTGCGGCTCATTACTGGTGTAAGACTGATAACCATCACCTGCGTCATATGGCGTCAAACGATAAAGGTCATAGTCCTCTTCCATCCGCTCACGTAAGGACTCCGTCTCATCCTCGTGACGCTGGACAGCCTGCATGATCTCGTCTGGATCGCAATCAGATTTAGCCATTCAACATCACCACCGTTTCACCTTGATACGCTCACGATCACGGATAACCCCATAGCCGAACCTATCCACAATCCCGTATATAAGCGCTTTAACCCCGTGGTTATATTTGTCCTCCGGACTCTGCCCCACGATGTTCCCGTCACGGTCGGTCTTCCACTTGTAAACCCGCGTCTGCCCATCGAATGGGTTCGGCGCAGCCCCAAGCTCACTCAATACCCCAGCCGCCCGGGGAGAGATCACTATCTTCGGCCTGCCACTGAGCGGGTCTGGCTTGAAAAAAGCCTTGAGACGCTCTGTGCCCTCGTTGATACGCACACGCTGATTCGCAAGATATAAACCAGTCTGCTTCAACCACACCTCAGTCGGCGCCGCCATAGCCTGATGCTGATTACCAGCCACATCAATCGCCCCATATTGAACGTCCTGCCACCACTCCCGGGACTGACACACCCTGATGATCTCGTCTGTAACAAGCCCTCTTTCGTAGACCTCATCGATCACACGCACCTGCTCATCTACGATCTGCACAACCTCGACCGCATACGCCCCCGCATACCCAGGGTCCATCCAGATATGCACCGGCAACCCCGGCTCGTACTTCACATCCTCCAGATGCAAGTCAGCCCTAAACTCCGTGAATACCAACCCGGTAGGCGGGCAAGGTATCCCCTCGATACGCTCCAAAAAGAACTCGTCCGGACTGTTATCCTTCAGAGCCACTATCTCCGGATCATCTTTGCCACCAGGGTAAAGATGATGGTTACTCCAACTAGGCAAAGTGAAACTCTGCTCATCCCCAGCACCCGCCTGCCACGCTGTGGCCAACTGCGGGTACCAACCCAAAGAACCCTCCATAGTCCCACTCAAGAACATCCACCCCTTCTTCGGCGCTAACCTGCTCCGAATCCGGTAGAACGTCTCATGATCCAACTGACTAGCCTCACAGCCCACTATCCCGTTAGGTGCCCGCATAGCCAATGTGCGAGGGTCCTTACCGCTCTTGGTCTCGATCCTCGTCCCATCTGCCAACACGATCCGCCCCGGATCAACACGCTTGCTAGACTCAGCAAGAACCCCTAACGCAGCGAAATCACCCACCAAGTAATCAAACTCAGCGCGTGTACGCTCATAGTCCGCTGCTACCAACCAGTACAACCCAGGCCCCTCCGTCTCCATGAACCGACTGAGCAGATACTTACTCGCCACCATGCTCTTCCCAGCCTGCTCACCACCACTCACCAACACATACCGCTTGCGACTACCCAAGATCCCACGCTGCAACTCGGTAGGCTCAAACTGCACCTTGTCAAACAAATAATCGACTATGGCGGGTGCTAACGGCATCAGTTGATCTCTGTGACCCCCTCAGCAGCTATCTCCATAGACCACCCACTCAATGAGGCCACTGACTGACGCTTCAAGATATCCTCCACTGCCCCGTCTTCCACGTAAGTCAGGAAGATGGGGGTGCGCTCACCGGCATACGTCCCCTGCACGTTCACCCCAAAATCATCCAGAGCATCGATCATCGGCTCGTCCCCGTCGTACTCCCTCGTAGCCACCATGATGTCCAACACCTTGTCCTGGTCATAGACCACGATCGGCCCCACAGAAGCCTGCCAGGCAAACCCTACGAACGCTGCATCGAATTCCCCATCCCCGTCATACCAAACAGTGCCCTCGTACTCCTCGAACTGCGAGAAGTATTCACACAACGATCGGGGCTGGCGCTTTAGCTGGCTGTCTGACATCGAAGGCTCCTTTTGCAGAAAATGAATTGTCGAGGGTAGGTACTTAAATAAACCCACGCGCGCCAAGCCATGCCGGGGGTCCGCGCGCCCGCTTCCATTAAATCACCGCCTCGCCACCTGGCTCCTGGTCCGCTGGTTCCGGTCCACTTCCGCCGCTTGCCGCTGTTTCTCCGGTCCCCCAGTGCTCCGCCTCTATAGGGCGGAGTCCTGGACCAGGTGCAGCTCTGGTCCCCAACAGCCGCTCGGCCTCCGCTACCGCCGCCGCGCCCTGGTCCTGGACCGGGTCCACTGGTCCACCGGGCCCAGAGCTGGCGAGCTGGCGCAGTTCCGAGAGAGTGTCCCGCGCCGTCACCGGGTCCACCTGGACGGCGGGCCTGTACTGGTGGCTACGTTTCGCATTGAGCATGGCCAGCAATAGCATCGGACTGTTGCCGGGCTTTAACCGCTTGACCAGGTCCCACGCAACCGCCTCCAGGCGGTCAGCGAATGATTCCGAGGACCCGTCCATCCTGGCCAGGAACCCGAGCCGGTCCGCACTTCGCCAGTCTCTGACGGTCCGCTGAGAAACCCCGGCAGCCTCGCAGGCATGAGTCAAGGTCCCGCAAGCCGCATAGGCGGCCAAGAACCGCTCTTGCCGGTCCCACATGGCCAGCTCAAGCAGGGCTCTTTTTCTTTCCGGTGATGGGGCAGAGGAATCAACAAACGCCTGCAACCGCTCGCCCTCGGTTGGCTTGCGGTCCTGGTCCAGCTCGCCGTCCTGGTCCTGGTCCCCGAGGCCAGGGCGCACCAGTTCAAAGGCCGTCTGCTGATCCATATCCTCGGTTTGTTGCTGGTCCTTTTTTGCACTCATGCCGTAAATATTCAGCCCGGGACGGCGTCCGAGTCAAGCCAAAAAACGCCAAAAAAGAGCCGTTCAGCAAGTGAGCACGTAGGCCCCTGCCGAAGTGCTCGCGCGCGCAGTAGCTTGCTACTGGCTAGCTTGTAACCTCCGCTTAAGCTACGGTTACAAGCTACTTAGTAACTAAGTAGCTAGCTAGTTACTTACTCCTTATATATAAATGCGTAATGTGTTGCATTTTAGGGCGTGTTCAGGCATACTGATTCCACGGCGCCCACCGCGCCGAAATACACACACAACAGGAGGCAACCCGATGGATTACAAGACCCCACCCCCCGAGACGGTCCAGGAGCTGGCCAAGTTGGCCCGGTGCGCGTTCTCGCTCGAGACGCGCCCCGATGGGTCCGAGTATTGGACCGCCAACCGATGCGCGCCCGATTGGATAGGCGAACTTTGCCACACGGCACACGGGGACATGTTCCCCGATGATTACCGGTACGCGTTCATTGTCGAAGCCCTGGACGCCCTCGAGGAATCCGAGGACCCAGACGAAGCCCGGGACGGTTACGAGTACGAACACCGGAATTACCAGCTGGCTTTATGGCTCGCGTCCCACGGGCACCGCTTCAGCTATTGCGACGATTGGGCGCAGGAATACGGTTCCCTGGGTGACGGCACGGCTGGCCTGCTCCAAGGTGGCCACCTGGCCGAGCGGCTAGAAGTCCTCGACCTGGTGCGCGGTTCCCTGGAGGAACAGCTCCAGGTGATGGCAACAGCATAGACCAGTACCCATAAGCGCCGGGGGACCTGACCCCCCGGCGCTTAGTCATATCTAACCCCAACGAACAACAGCAGAGGACAACGCGAAATGAAAACAGAAACAGAGGCCCGGGCAATCCTAGAACCCCGCCGATGGACCCGCCCCCGTCATTACTACGGGGCAATCTGGCCCGAGTATTACGCCGTAGGTGGCCAACACCGAGACAGTGACACCCTGGAGCAGAGCAATTTCGAAGTCACCAAGCAGAGGCTTGCGCCATGGGCGGACGCAGAAATTAACGCCCTGGACCACGCTTGGACCACTACCACGGCCAACCATTTTCTGGTGGGTTGGGTGGAGACAATCTACGTGCATCAGGATGCGCCCGTTGAGCTGCTGGCGGAGGCCGCCGAGATTATCGAAAGCCTGGAGAACTACCCCATCCTTGACGAGGAAGATTACAGCGCCCGTGAATTTGAAGCAGAGGAGGAGGCCATAGGATGATTAAGAAACTAGACGCAGACCAACAACACAACGCCGACGCCCTGGAGGCTATCGGCGTCGAGTACCCGATAGAGAAGCGGTACATAGTCACCGAGTCCCAGTTAGCGGCCATAGGCGAGGCGCTGAGCGATGCTCAGGGCTTCTACGAGATGTTCCAGGGTTGGGACGGGGTGGAGGAACGCGAAGCAAACTTAGAAAAGGTTAACTGGCCCACCGAGCTGGCTGGCGGATGTGAGCACTGGCATAGGACTTGCAAAATTTGCGGAGTGTGGCCGGTTCTGGAGGGCTGGCTTTCGGGCGATGAATATTACTGCGACCCCTGCGGCAATGCTTGCACAACCGAATGGTACACCGACAGCGACGGGGTGGAGCACGTTGGGTTGACCATGAGCCAGTGTTACAACGTGATAGTTAAGGACGTAGGCGATGACCGGAACGACTTCTTCTTTTACACCAACTGGTTCGTAGAGGACGATGACTGTAGCCAGGACGCCCCCTGCTATTGCCAATGCTGGCTCTGCACCAAGTACAAGGCCGCCAAGGGTTCATAGACCGGGTCCCCGTCCTGGACCAGCTCCAGGGCGGCCCCCGGCTTACGAGCCGAGACACACAAGCGGAGGCATGGCATGGCAGAAATAACAACAGTAGAGACACATTGGGATTGTGAATGTAAGCAGGATTACATCCACTTGAAGGCCCAAGCCACCTGCGATAAGTGCGGAGCCGACAGCGACAACAGTCCAGATTCCAGAGTCAACGAAGTTCAAGAGGAGGCCAAATAATGGCAATGCGAATCGAGCCAGACGGCTCAATGGTGGACGTTTTCCCTGAGGACGGGCAGAGGTTTACGCTCACAGAACTTCAGGCCCAGGTTGGCGGTTTCATCGAGCCAGTGAGCACGCTAATGGAAACGGAGATGAACGGCTACACGATCCAAATTATCTACGTGAACGAGGAAGGGTTATTGCTAGACCTGGAGCACAACCTAAAGGCGAGCATGATTGTAGGCAAGCACATAGTTGGCAACGCTCTGGCGCTGTTCCAGGGCGAACAAGAGGAGGAGGACGAAGAATGACCACTACATACAAAAGGCTAACTAAGGCTGAAGCCCAACTCTGGCTATCGGAAGCATGGGGCCGAAGCATCCGCATCAGTCACATCAGGCTACGCGGTGACTGGCTGTTTGTCAGGGACCTAGATGAGTTTCCTGAGTACGCCTACGAAGTGGACTGTATCCATATGCCAAAGAGCGGAGATATCTCCGCAGAGGTTTGGACCTGTATCCCACTAGAAGATAGCCCGTTTATATCAGGCAATAAAGAAGCCGTGGACGTTGCGGTAGCTAAACTGGATGCCGAAATAGCCAAGTACCACGCTGAAATGGAGGACGAAGAATGACACAGTTCCAACTAGGTTCAATCAGCACAGGCACCCTCAGGACAGAGGATTTACTAGAGGCTTTTGCAAGCACGCTGCAACAATTCAATCGTACCCATCCATTACTTGGAGAATACCTAGACATACACGCGAATGATGCGTGGGATTCAGACAAGGCCGCAGACTTACTCAACGAGGGATTCTTTAACGCACTACAGGAGATATGCCCACCGTTCGTATACTTTGGCACCCTGGAAGGCGATGGCTCGGACTTTGGGTTCTGGCCTAACTATGACGGCATGACAGAGGCAAATATAGATGGACTCGATGAGTTCCAGGCAGACGAAGTGATAGTCCAATACTCAGACCACGGCAACGTGACAGTGATGGACCTGGAGCGCAACGAAATTTGGAGCGTGGTGTAAGTAATGGAGACACACGAGATAGCTGGAGTAGTCACAGAGCTGGTCGCATCGCTGGAACACCTGAAACAGTCAGCAAGCGACAAGGAATCAGACTTGCAAACAATGGAGGAGGACATTGCCCGGGCCCGAACAGAGCTAGACAGCGCCGCTAGCGAGTGGGACAGCATCCTGGAGCAACTAAGCAACTTCAACCCAGAGCGACTAAGCGAAGCAATAGAAGAAGCCGAAAGGCTACTGGAGACCAAGTAATGGGAGCAAGCACAAATAAAGCCCCTGGCACCGATGACGGTGCTGGGGGCTCACACGCAAGGGACTGCATAGCCTGTGGGTCTACAGAACACCTAACACCTATAGAGCCGGGGCTTTTCAAGGACGCCCACCTCTGCTGTCTATGTGCAGATAGGGCCAGGGCACTAACTGAGGATTGGGAGAGCAAGTAATGGAAAACAACATATCGCTACGGATCTACATCAAAGACGGGAAGCTGGAACAATTGGTGCCAGAGTTTCCCTGGGAGGGCCAGGTCGACGTCCAGGTCATCGTCCACGATGAGTACCTGGAAGAAGCCGATAGTTGCAAAGACAAGGATTGCCCAGAAGCTCCTGACCCTAACGCTCACAGGCAAGAACTCCACTACCATTGCCATGACTATTTCAGCACAGCAGTCATACGTGCCGAGAGCAGGAAATAGCATGGAAGCATACGTTTGCCGTGATTGCGGTTCCGAGAACATCTTTGTAGATGCTTACGCCAGTTGGGACCCTACCGGTGGGCCGTCCGGGTCTGGATGTTGGGAGCTGGTTAACGCATTTCCTGGTGAGGCCGATGCCTGCCAGGACTGCGCCGAGGGAAGTGACGCTACAGGAATATTAAAGACCCCGGAAGCTAAATAGCTTCCGGGGTCCACACACACAGTCAGAGGCACTGACTGTCCACAGATTATAGCAGAGGATAACGCTTTTGAAACTTAGAAAGCTACGGATCTACCAGGGACTGACCCAGGACGAATTAAGGCAATTATCAGGCGTGTCACTGAAAACTATCACCAACATCGAACGCGGAAAGCATCTGCCCAAGCTCGAGACGATGCTCAAGATAGCCAAGGCATTGTCCGTAGACCTGGCCTACATCGATGAGTTTAAGCAGAGGATAGCGGCTTAAACAGTAACAAGCATAAGGCCCCGGCGCCGTCAGCGCCGGGGCCTTTTTTATTGTTCATTTCGGAATATTGTGCAATCCGATTCTGCAACCTAAACTATCCTGGATGGACTGCATTCCGAGTCATCCCCATCGTCTGGCCGCGCCCTATGGATGGCGGCGGCCTGGGCCTGCTTCACGTTATTCAGATACCCGGACGGTATCGCCTTGGACCAACCTCCCAATTGCATCAAGTGACGCTCCGGGTGGTCATCAGCCAGCCACTCGACTGCGAAACGGTGGCGGAACATATGGTGATGTAGACGGTCCATGCCGATCCGTTCCCCTAGCTTATTCACTACCTTCTGGAGCCATGAGTTTTTCACAGGCTTACCCACCGTATTGTGAGCTGATACCCACAGATGCGTGACTCCTGGTTGAACGAACTCAGCTCGAGCTTCCATGTACTCTAACAGCACCTGGGATGACTTTGCCTTGAGCGGAACATCGCGCTGTTTGCCTCCCTTGCCAGTAACAGTAACGGTAACGAAGGCCCCAACGTGAACGTCCTCGACCTGGATGCCGTTGATTTCGCTAAGGCGAGTACAGGAGTCGATGCAGAACTCCAGGGCAGCTCGGTCCCGGAGGATGCGGAATTTCTGGAGCGGAGTACGAGCCAGCTTCGGGTTCTTGTAGTCAGTCAGAGCGCGGAGGTTATGGATCTGCTCTGGCGTAATCTCCGAAATCACCTTAGCGATGTATTTCGGAGCTTTCATACGCCCGAACGGATTCCGGGATATGTAGTTTTGCTCTTCCTGGCTGGCCCACTCGAAGAAAGCTCTGATGCGCCTGAAGTGGCTATTGACGGTACTGGCGCTGATTGGCTTGGAGTTAGCTGAGTCTCTCAACCCGTCCCACCGGGTCTGTTGGCTCAGCCATGCGAAGTATTCGACGATGTGTGCGTTTGTTATCTCACTCAGAATCGGCCAGTCATTGTCTTCTGAGTGTTCGATGAACCTGAGTAGAGTAGACTCTTTCGATTCAATCGTCCTGGGCGAATGTCCTTCAGTTTTCCCCCAGTTTATCCAATGCTTCACTGCCTCTCGGACAGCACCAGGTATGAGTACAGGAATCATGCTAATCGTTACTTCACCGCGCCAACGACTCACAACTTTAGCTAGATTTCGTGCCTGATTTAGTACATTTAGCCATGTTTGGTAGGGCGTAGGGGATTTGAACCCCTGATCTCCGCCTTGAGAGGGCGGACTTCTGAAATCAACTAAGTTGCCTCATCCCACGAGTCGCGCGGGAAGTTTGCCCCCTTCTTTTTTGCAAGCCGTACTTTTCAGTAATCCCCTTAACTTGCACCCAGATAGTAACACAAAATAAGACGAAATGACCAATTGATGGTACAGAATTGGGTCATTTTGCTATTGACTTCTTTTAAGAGCCGATATGTATCATATTTGTATGCAACAAATTAACAAACCGGGTCCCAGTCCGCGTATTAAAAGTAACGTGACAGTTCATATCAGTTTGAATGGTGTGGAGTGGGAAGACCTAAAGAAGTTAGCAGACCTTTCAGACAATAGTCGCAGCCATCTAGCCAGGGTAGCCATCAGACATCTGATAGCGCACCCGGAGCTGGTGCTTCGATACGATTCCAAAGACTCATAATAGAGCCAGAGACTACTCATGCCTGAAGTGGATCAGATTTGCATATTGTGCCACGGCTCCGGTCGCATGTCCCACATTGCCAACAGCTCCAGGGCCAGGAAGGGTGGGAATGTGAACCTAATCAATTCAAGGAAACCTGGCGGCAAGCCGATGGGGAGCAGGAACCAGGGCGCGCGCCGCGCAATAACTATTGATGATCTGGCAGAGGCAGAAAAAGAAGAGGAGGAAATCACCGCGCCAACGCAGCCTCTGCCACATCTATTAGAAGGGGAGGGATCATGACTCAAGCAGCAGACACTTTGGTATTTCTATTAAAAACGATACGAGATAAGGAGGACGATCTAAGCACACTGGACTGCCAGCTCACGGACAACGCCAATCATGGCAAAGAGCTGAGTCTTCAAAAGGAAGTGATTCTAAGAGAATTAGACAGCCTTAAAGGAGTGGTTCCAGTGGTGAAGGATATTAACGACGATGGCAGATAAAACAGAAACAATCACAGTGCTACCGCACCCATTCGACCGGGACGATAACGAACTCACTGACCAGGAGGCCAGGATCGCCGCTACGGTGAATAGCAGGGATGTCTGGAAGCTCGTTACCACTGTCCCCTGGAGCAGATACCCAGACACCACTTTGACCATGCCTCGCACCAGCAGTGATATGCCTGCCCTTGGGGACTACCAGGTAGAGCTTAGTAAAGGTAACCCTAAGCGTGGCAAAGAAGGCAGTAGCAACGACTGGGACTACTACTGGAACGCTATCACCTGGAAGTTCCTGGGAGAGCAAGAAGCACCTGCACCCAGTAGTAACGGTGGGCAGGCTCCTGGGCGCAGTATTCCCACTTCTACTGGAGACGAGAGAAAAGACCGCTCAGTTGCTATCTCTTATGCGAAGGATTTGTGCGTTGCAGGCATCATCGATCGCAGCGAGCTATTCGAGGTGGCTGCAAAGATGTTTGACACTATGCAAGACGGGTTCACAGAGGAGGAGTGATGCTGGAGCTGCAGGAGCAGTACCGGGGGCTGCCTATCAGTAGGGTTGATGACGTCTACAGCAGCGCCACAGAGTCATACGAGCGCTACTACAAGGTTGGCGATTATGACGCCATGCCCTCTGTAACCACCATCCTGGAGATGATCAACAAACCTCGCTTGCGTGAATGGAAGATGAACAGGGCGCTGGACTACCTGGGAGGCAAGTATGCCGAGAGGCACTGGGATGACCTGATCGCCACTCCACCGTGGATCCGGTATCCCAGCTCGCCGAGGGCGCAGAGTTTACGCAAGAAGGTAAAGACTACATGGAGAGACGCTTTGGCCAGCCTACGCAGGAACGCCAAAGCTCACCCAATCAAGGTTCGAGACTATGCCGGTGACATAGGTACTGAGGTGCATGAGGCTATCGCCGCAGAGATGAGGGGAGAGTCCTGGGAGTTAACCAGCGAACCCGCCGCTATAGCGATGCAGTCCTACCGGCTCTGGCAAGAAGACACGAACATCCGCCCGATCTGGACCGAGCAGACAGTCTGGTCCCTGGAATACGGATTTGCAGGCTCGGCGGACCTGGTGGGACTGGACGGCTCAAAGCTCGTAGTCCTGGACTGGAAGACCGGCGCCGGTGTTTACAACGAAGCCGGTTTGCAGATGGCAGCTTATAGCCACGCGATCGAAGAGATGACCGGCTCAACTGTGGATGAGTGTGTGGTCGTTCACCTGGACAAAACCACTCCTGCTTGTACAGAGCACAAAGTTAAAGATTGGAAGAGGTCGTTCAACGGTTTCTTGAGCGCACTTAACACATGGAAATTATGGCATGACGGCGTCTTCACTTCTAACGATAGCTGAGCAAGCACTCGATGCAGGAATATCAGTTGTACCACCACGAACAGACGGCTCCAAAGCCCCACTGGGCTCATGGCGGACGTTCCAGTCGAGGCTGCCATACCTCCAGGAGATTGATGACTGGTACCGAGCTGACCAGAACCCCGGGATCGGAGTTGTCTGCGGCGCCGTCAGTGGAAACCTTGAAGCCCTGGACTTTGACCGGCACTCAGCTTACGAGGACTTCATCGAACGCGCCAAGGAGACCGGGCTCTCAGAGCTGGTCGACCGGGTTGAGGCCGGTTATCTGGAAAGCACGCCAAAGGGCCGTCACTGGCTCTGGCGCTGCTCCGAGATATCCGGTAACACCAAGCTGGCCAACAACGAGGACCAGGAGGTGCTCATCGAAACCCGGGGCGAAGGCGGCTATATCATCGTCGCGCCAAGCAGTGGTTCGATACATCCTTCCGGTGAACCTTATGAGCTTTTGCAAGGTTCGATCGACACAATCACAGCAATCACGCCTGAAGAGCGTGAATTGCTGCTTGATCTGGCCCGTTCTTTCGACTATGTCGCACGGAGAGCCGATTTGCGGCCCCTGGAAACAGAAAGCCGACCTGGGGATCAGTTCAATGCTGAATCTACATGGTCAGAACTGCTGGTTCCAGAGGGATGGGCAGAAATCTATACCCGGAACGGCATCACGTACTGGAGAAGACCCGGAAAGGACATCGGCATCAGCGCCAGTAGCGGACTGGGAGACGCCGACCTACTTTATGTCTTCACCACCAGCACTGCTTTTGAAGGCAATGCTGCTTACTCGAAATTCGGGGCTTACGCGCTGCTCCACCACCAGGGCGATTATTCCGCAGCGGCAGCAGCCCTACGAGCCGACGGATTTGGGACCTCCACCTCAATTCCTCTGGCAGACCCGGAAGAGGGTTCCCCTTTGCCCTCTTCCGGGTCATTCCACTTCAGCTCCTGGACGGAGCTGCTGGCCGAACCAGAAGAAGCGCAGAGCTGGCTTTGGGACAGAACGCTGGCTACCAGTTCCATCAGCATCCTGGTCAGCCGTCCGAAGGTTGGGAAGTCGACACTGGCCAGGAGCATCGCAGTGGCGGTTGCCACTGGCGGTCAGCTCCTGGGCCGGGATGTTGCACCGGGAAAGATTCTCTACTTGCAGTTCAGCGCAGAAGGGAAGCGCTCAGAACTCCGACAAAGTCTTGAAAGAGCTGCAGTCCCACTGGATGACCGAATCTGGATATATACCGGCCCTAGCGTCCCTGATCCCATCGATGCCCTGGAGGCGGCGGTCGCACAACACCGGCCTAGCCTGGTCATCATCGACACCCTCATCAGATGGGTGCCGGTCAGTGATGCGAACGACTACAGCATTATGTCGCAGATCACTGAGTCTATCGCCACGGTGGCCAGACTCTCTGGGGCGCACATCATGATGCTCCACCATGCTGGCAAGGCCGACCGGGACGCCGGGGATAGCGTTCTCGGTTCCACTGCCATCTTTGGCGGAGTGGACACACTGCTGGCCATGCGCTCAAGAGAAGGACTCCGCACCCTGGAGAGCCGTCAACGCTACGGCGATGACATGGAAGAGACAGTCTTGGACCTAGACCTGGGCACCGGCCTGCTCATGGCAGCCGGTTCCCTGGAAGAAGTAGAGCAGAGGGACCTGAAAGCAGCCATCATGGCCCACGCCCAGGATGGCATGACGAGACAGCAAATCATTGATGGAGTCGAGGGAAGGGCCGCGCTTATCAGCAAAGCGCTGCGTCAGCTCTCTGCTGAAGGGCATCTGGAGCGGCTGGGCGCTGGCACCCGGGCAGACCCAACTGTGTTCCTGGTTCATGATGAGCCGCGCCGGGATGATGACAGAGGCAGAATCAGATGGAGGAGCCTGTGACCACAGCAGCGGAACTGCTGACTGAGCTGGATGATAACGGCATCCTTATCTGGCTGGTGGAAGGAGAGATCGGAGTCACACCGATGTCCGCGTTGAACGACAGTTTGAAAGCGGACATCAAAGAACACGGCGCTGCACTGGAGCAGCTCCTGGAGCTGCAGGAATGGCAGCAAGCATTAGAAGAGGACCACCAAGAGTTCATGGAAGGAGGTGGGAGTGAGGATTTTGGAACATTCTTTGATAACTGGTACGCCCGAGAGGAGCTGCTCAGAAACGTCCTCGGCTACGAGGGCTGCATATGGGGAGCCCAAGGCAACTGCAAGGAGGCCGTTGTCGCGTGTGAGAACTGCAGCCCAAAACAAAAAAAACGGAGGTACAAAACCTTATGAGCTGGCTAGCCGATGCCCTAAAAAATGCCCGAAATGTCTTCAAGAAGACTCCGTCCACAGAGATATCGACCATTACGGAACCTACGACTCCTGCCGAGCCTGTGGATGGCTCGACAACGTTGACTTTAGCAGATGGTGGCACATCGCGCCGAAAGTTGCGCAAACACTGGAGACTGATCAAGGAGCGGTGGCCAGAGCCTCAGACCAGTAGATCAGACCGACGGGGGATGCTTACTGCACTGCAGGTCTTAGGCGGAGGATGCAAGTGCATGGCGTGTGAACAGTCATTTAAGACGTGGGAAGACGGGAGGGGACATGGGTGCGAGCACGAAAAAGAATTCAGGCGCATCACCGGAAGGGCTAAACCTCGAGGCGGTGATAAAAAGAAGGGTCGATCCAAAAATACTCCGCCGAGGAGTGCTAGCACTGGACCCGGGGTCACAACGAACCGGATGGGCGTGGTGGAGAACGGCCCTGGAGATAACCCCAGCACAAGCAGGAGTTCTGCAAGGCGGAAAGGGTAGCCTCGGTGAACGCCTGCTTAGCATACGGTCGCAGCTCCAGGAGCTTTATAACTCCATACATGAATGGGGGTATCAACTAGGGAGCATCGCCTGCGAGAAGCCGATCCCGCATCATAAATTCAAGTCTGCAGAGCTGGAGGCTATGTACGCTGAGATCCGCAACTGGGCTAAGGGCCTCTCCAAGAAGAGAGGTCCTAGCCCCGATCTCTTTGTGAAGACATACGGGAATACGCAGGTAAAAGCGGTCGTGAACCCGAGACTTGGAGACTGGAAGGTGGATGGTTCTGCCAAAGAGAAACTGATGGCAGGCGTAGTCTCGCAATTCGGCCTGGAGTGGCGGTTTTATGAAGAGGACGCTATAGATGCTATAGCGGTAGGGATAGCGCATCTCCAGGTCATTAGAGGCGAACTCCTGATAGAGGAGTTGATGCACGATGAAGTGTAAGCCTGGCTATGCTCACCACTGGATCATAGCGACTGCAACAGGTCCTGAATCCACGGGCCAGTGCGTAAATTGCGCTGGTGTAAAGGTGTTCCGGAACAGCGTCACTGACAAGGAATTACAGCACATCAATATCAGCAAGAAGCCGAGAAATGGCTAATGCTCATTATCCAGAATCTTATGTGCCAGGTTTGCCACGGCTACGATTGATCCCACCCCAGCGCCGGTGATGATGCCTTCCTGCCCCAGATGGAATCCCATGAGACTGATCAGCAATCCAAGAACCGTGATCGAGAGTATCGCAAAGACTATGTTGGGTTTGATCCGCGCAATGAACGCCATCATTTCAACACCTCTAAAGCCCAGACTCCTACCACAAATGCAGCCAGTCCGCTGACCAGGCCGATGAGTATCTTCATCTGGCCCTGAAGATTAGCAACTTCCTTGACCATGTGCAGCCAATGGTTGCTCATAAAGTTGTCGAA
>Ga0080013_1001121_pt1 | contig 36456 bp, 36 predicted proteins | sample ETNvirenome_6_85_FD_69236 | JGI IMG/M metagenome (GOLD analysis project Ga0080013, IMG submission 69236) | Marine viral communities from the Pacific Ocean - ETNP_6_85 (SPADES assembly) (version 2) | ecosystem: Environmental > Aquatic > Marine > Oceanic | place: Pacific Ocean | collected 2013-06-19
TCGTGCTGGAAAACAAATCAAAGCTCTTGTTTATATATTCAAATACTGCAAGGTCTATATTTTCGATTGTCGAAGGTTGTATTTCAAAGAAGTCTTCTGCCATTTTTAATTACCGTCAAATAATCCCTTTCTTGCTCTAATGCATTTAGCTGAGATTTCTACACTGTGGTCAACTTGACCAAAGAGTTTTTTTGGTTCAGCGAGCGTCACTATCTCATAATAAATATCACCATATAAAACAAAATCTCCAACTCTGACAAAAAGATTTTGGTCTTCTGTCAATCTTCTTTTGTGAAAATGTACCATAATTGATGCGTCTCTATCAACTCCTATATTCTCGGAATATGAAGTTGTATATTCTTCCCACTCAACAAGAGCATATACACGTATTGGAGGAAGAAACGTTTTTTCCACAGCTTCGCCATATAATTCATGATATTTCGTCAAGTTGTTATCAATGGGATAATACGCAACCTGCTGGCCAATAACTCTTTCAATAAGTTCATCATTAACCTGTTTAACTAAATCTCGCTCAGGTTTTCCTGTAAATAAGGGGGGCGGCGGATTTTCTGGTTGTGTCCATTTTCCCATCTTTCATTATCCTTGGAATATTGGCAAAGGAAGTTTTTCCTGCATCTTGAGAACGTTGTCAATCGTGTTCGAGTCTGTCTCGACTAGTTTGTTGTATGTCATCTCGTCGAGGACCGTCTTAAGCTCCTCTCTAAGCTTGTCTTGCTCCTCTTTGGACTCGGATATCAGGGCGCTGCCGTTTAGGGTCACTGCATCGCCTGGAATTGGCACTGTTGCAAATTTGCTTCGAATCTGTCCTAGCATTTCTTTTGCTATAGAAAGGGCAAATCTTCGGATCCATTGTTTTCCTATTGAATTGATTGTATCATATCCAATATTGGCGAATGGAATATTGTTCATATTATTTACGCCGCCGACATTATGTGTCCTGTTCGAATCCTCTTCCCATGGTTCTTTTTCATTCGGAATAATGAATTCAATCCACATCTTTTTTGGGCCGGCAGAATTAGCAACTGGGAATATCCTTAATTTGTTATTCTTAATCTCATAAGAATAATGAGAATTTCTTGTATATATCGCATCTTCAAACATTAACGCCTGTTGTTTATTCTGCCACACAGGTACTATTTGAAATTGAGAATCGTCGGCCCATTGACCATAATTTTGCATATTCCCAACTGTATTTAAGCCTCCGTAGTATCCATAAAATCTCCACATTGCCGCTGGCGTTTTATAATATACCTTTCGGATTAAAATTCTGTTGTTTCCAACCTTATTATAAAATTCCAATGTACTGTCTGAGCCGGCCTGGCTTGAGATAATAGATTGTAAATCGTAATCCTGCACTGAGGCTGATGTATTAAAAGAGGCAGAATATACATTTTGAAATCCATTTAAATTGACTTCATTTGATATCGCGTGCCCGACTTTCCTAGCGTATGAAAACTGAAACTGGGGATAACTCGATTCAACTGCCTTTCCGGACAAAGGATCTGAGCTTTGGATTTGACCATCTTGGTCAAAACTTCCGGTTGTGCTCCCCAATAAATCCGAAAGAACATTTTTTGATTGATGAATGTTTACAAGATAGGAATATTCTAAAACCGCCTCTTCATATGCCGCGTATACGTTCCCTTCTTTTAGTTCAATGTCTAGAACATCTCCACCTAGTTTTTTATATGTATAAGCAACCTGATCGGAGGCTCCCGACAAAAAATTAGCGTTGCTTGCATAAATTCCAAAAGCTAACTCTGCAGAAACACTGGAGACTGTCCCTGTTGCTGGTAGTCTACTAACGCTAGTTGTGCTTGCGGGGGTTAAGGTGGGGCTGGCCATTCATTCATTTCTCCTCTTGAATAAGTAGTTTAACGGATAATAAAAAGCCCTCCAAGAAGAAAACTTCAAGGAGGGCTATGCTCTTTGAGAAGCGATTTATTTGTTATTAACCGAGAAGGTCAGCAACAACAACAAGACCATACATATCAGGTCTAACCATCTTCTTGGCGTAGCGGGTCATGACCCCCTTACGAGGTACAAAGTCCTCTACACCGAAAATGGTCGGAGTGATTTGCAGCGGCACATAAGGTGCATACACATATCCACTCTCAAGGAAGGAACCTCCCTTGCGACCAACAAGTACAACTTGTCTTGGGAAGTAAGGATCAACATATACATCCCACTTCTTGCTAAGAGATCCTGTTTTAACAGCACCAACAGTGCCGCGATCAGAATCACCAGTTACATCAGCACGGAAGCCAGATGTAAACTCAAGAATGTTCGCAACCTCTGGGGAACAAACAATAAAGTTTGCTCCGCCTCGGAGCGTCTTGCGGTGAATTTGAGCGGAGACATCGTTAATGGTCTCACACAGGGTCTCATACCATTCGGAAACGGTACCAGTGAAATCGGGGGGCCCGAGAGCGTTAGTACCACCTTGAGACTCAAGAGGCTCACCTGTAGTACGAGCTACGAACTTACCTGGGCGACGGGACCAGTAATATGTACCAGCCTTCGAGCCCTTAATGAGATCTTCGAGGATCTCGCGGTCGATTTCGAGAGCGATCTGCTCCGAAAGAATACCAGTAAGCTCAACCTCTGCATCAAGATTATGATAAGCATTGAGGTCTTGTCCAAGCTCTGGGGTCCACTTAGCCTTCAGCTTCTTGGTTACGGCTGTAACCGATACGCTGTCGACCTTAATGTCGATCTCTGGAATATTTGCAGTATTCTCAAGATTCCAACTATTTTGACCAACAACAGAACCAAGCGCATTTGCCGCGCCGGCTGCTGGTGTGCCACCAAAGTCATCAGCCAATGGAAGTGCGAGGTCGATTTGTGCAAATCGTCCCTTAGCATCAGAAGTTGTTCCTCCTGCACCACCCATTGCCGCAGCAAGAGTACCGGTAGTCTCTACAACCATAATAACATGGGTTCGAGCAGAACCAGAGAATCTTGTCAAACGACGAACAAGTCGGTGACCAGAAAGTGCATCATCAGCGGAAGCTCCTGGAAGAAGCGAAATACCAACAAGGTTATCTAAGTTCGTGCTTGTTCCAGTAGTATCCTCATTAAGATTGCTTACTGCAACCTGGAATACAAGAACACCAGAACCAGAAAGATCTGGGTCAAAGTTAACGGCCTTGGAAAGCTCTTGGATGCTTCGCTGCGTAGTGGACACGGATCCGGCACCCATTGTAGTGCTGAAAGCAGCGCTAGCACCAACAGTACCGGAACCAATGAGAACCATTGGTACGTCGGCTGCGGAACCAGTTGGGGATGAATAACCGTTGTTAAGAGCATAGAAGCTCTCCTCGGCATTGTCGCCAGTGAGGTCAACACCACCGGTCAAAGCTTGACCGACAACGCCACCACCATAAAGTGAATCCGCGGCTTCTGCACCAAGCTTGGCGCCTGTGTGCTGGAAGTCGAGGAAGAAGATGAGTCCCGAAGGGAGGCTCATCGGTTGAACAGATACGAGGTCATTAGCAATGAGACCACCGAAAACACGGCGAACGATTGGGAATGCTACGGCAGCAAAACCCTCAACGTCACCTTGAGCCATTGTAGAAGCTTCGCGAAGAAGCTCCTTGGCCTGGTTTTCAAGAAGAGATGCCATGCTAGCGCGAGTACGATCAGAACCAAGGCCTTCTAATAGACCGGTCTTCTCCCACTTACTCATCAAGGCAGCACCCTCTTTTTGGAGATCTCTGTTAACAATGCCCTCTGTTAATTTATCAAGTACAGACATTTTAATTTTCTCCTTTTTAATTATTGTCTTTAATCCCTGCCAAAGTTCTCCATCTGGAGGAGACAGGGTTTGAAATTGTTGTCTTGTCTTTACGACGTGACAGGGTTGCTGAAGAAGAACGTGTGACTGCCTCGCGAAGTGATTTTGGTCCAGGCTTGCTGCCTGTTCCCACTGTGCTCTGAAGTGTGTCATAAATAATTTTTGCTTCTTCAACGGTCGACGTTTTGGATAGAGCTTCGACAATTTTTGTTTTTTGTCGCTCATTCAGGGAGGGGCTGCCCAAAACACGATTTGTATAGAGAAGTTTAGCATTTGAAAGATTTACATCATCAAGATGTTCTTTCAATTGTGTAACTACCTCTTCGAACTTAGAATTCTTTACCTCAAGTTCCTCAACTTTTGTATTGAGGGCTTTGATAGTTTCTTCTAGTTCAGTTTTTTCTTCGTCTTCATCCAATTCTTCTTCTGCAGTGAGTTCTTCGGCTTTGGCAGCATCAGCGAGTTCTTGCTCCGCTGCATTATTTGTGCCTCCACCTGGAACTCCAGAAGGAACTGGGCGTAAATCGACTACTAGATCTTCTAATAGATCTGCGATTTCATCTAAATTCTCTTCAGTGATGTCAAGTTCTTCTTCAAGCTCTTCGTCCTCTTCGACGGTTTCTTGCTCTTCTTGCATCACATCTTCAGCTACATCTAAGTGATCCTCTTGGTCCTCTGCAATTGCTGCATCGGCCTGGGCTTTCAACTCATCAAATGAGACTGTATACGTGTCTTTTTCTGGGCATCCACAATCTTCTTCAAGATCTTCAATGTCTGCTCTCGTCATATCTTCCATAAATTCTTTATCGCCTTCGGAAGTTTCGGCTTCTTCTGTGGCCATCTCTTCTTCTGGTTGTTCTTCCAAAAGGTTATCGACCGCTTCTTTTACTTCTAGAGAGTATTTCTCTAGAATGATAGATTCTGCGTTCTTAAGTGCGGCATCCTTTAAAGCTTCCGCATCAATAATTGCTTGTTCTAACATTTTTGACATAATTTGACTCCTAATCAAGAATAAATAGTATTGTTTTTAGTAAAATGACTTTTTTTGAACATTCTACTTCTCTTCCAGCTCTTTTACTCTCTCAGTAAGCTCCTGAATTGCTTTAATAAGGGGCGCCACAAGGATGGCATATTTAATTCTTCCTCCGCCTTCGCCGGTTGATAATACGTCTGTACCCTCTACGGTTCCTGAGCCTGGCTTGTACCCCATTTATTTACTCCTATGCCTGATCCTGAATTCCGGGCCAATTACTGCCCGAATTATGCATCTTCCACAAAGACCCTGTAGGAATTGTTGTGAGTTCTGCGAAAATTTGATATGAAGCGGCCTGGCTTGAGTCTATATTAGAAATATAAATCTTTTCTGCTTTAACTCTCATATCCATTGAATCCTCTGCGGAATTTAAAGTTATATAGTGAAAACTTCCAGTTGTCTGGGCTATTGTCTTACTAGCAAAGTGAATGAGAATATCCTGGGCGCCCTGGTTAATTACAACAATCCTCTTTGTAACGGTTGGGAATGAAATTTCATGTTCCGCTCCCGCTGCCAAGGCATTTGATCCTGTAAGGAACGGGTACCCCGAGACCATATATGCCGCTGAGTTTCCCACTCCTTGGCCGTATCTAAAATTATCGGGCTGATTGTCGCCATGTGCCATAGTTTAATTCTCCTGGTTTTCTATTAAATAGTATCTCTTTCACGTTTTAACTTGTCTAAAACGGCTTTTCTTTGCTTATTTTGTTTACGCTTTGCCTCAGATGGCTTAACATAATACATTCTGTCGCGAACCTCATCCAAAATTTTCTCTTTTTTGACTTTTCTAGAGAACCTCTTTAATGCTCTTTCAATCGATTCATTTCTTCTCGGCTCTACCGAGACATTAACTGGTTTTTTACCTTTGCTCATTTTTTACCTTCTGCTAAAGCTTTCCACGTTCCGATATTGCCCATGAGGTTTGAAATGTCTATTCCGGAATCGGCCGGGTCCATCCCGGAAAGTGGTCCTTGGGCTTGCGTTTCTGCACTTGGGCTTCCGCCAGCGCGCATTGGAGTTGTTCCTTCAAACAAATCTACTCCGTTATATGAGGATTGGCCAATTGCATCAAGCATCTTTCTTTTTGTTTCTAGTGCTAGCAACCTACGAGATTCTGCCTCTTCTGCTGCGGCTTTATTGTCTACTTTCGGAGTTTGTTTGTGTTCTACAATCGGTTGTGTGTTTCCGTTTAAACCCCGGGCAACTTCAGACACAATATTAGATAATAGTCCTTGCTTCTCAAGAATTATCTCTTTTACGCACTCTTCAACAATTGGCTTAATAAGTCTTTTAAGATCACTCTTTTTCATTTAACGTCTCTAAAATAATATTTTTGATGTCTTCTTTTGTCAGACCAGAATTCTCGAACATTGAAGCCATTTCTCTGTCATCGTCCACAGAAGGTGCCTGGGCCGCGGGAGCGGGTTCCGGTTCGGGTTGTGCGACAAGCTCCTCAATCGCTTTAAGTTCATTTGGTATATATTGTGAAAGCCACTCATAAGCAATCAAATCACTAATAGCACTACCGTCTGGTCTCGTTGGTGGCTGTTTTATCTTTTCGAGCCACATTTTTAATGCTTCTTTAAGCCACTGCTTATGTTGTGATGGATCGACAGATCCTAAAGCCCTCACAAAACGAGTAGGATCTACATCTTTTTCACCAGCGAGGTATGGAATTAGTGTCCTCCCCCAGCTTCTCATCAACCCTTTTGGATCGCCCATATGTGGATGTGCTGTTTGGGCCCACTGGCCAACCTGTTCCTCTTGGTTCATTGCACCTTCCTGGAGTTTAGTTCGAACAAATTCCTCTCTAATAAGTCTCTTTAGTTCTTTTGTTGTGAGCTGCATTACTCTTCTCCTCTTAAAATTTCGTTTAATGCTCGATTAATACGATCTGCTTTTGTGTATACGTTATCCAAATTAATGTCTTTACCCTCTGTCATCATGAACGCACCAGTCGTTGAAGGTTCTGAAACAAAATCAAAACAAATCAACTGGAAGTCGTCTTCAACAATTGTTACTCCCTGTGATTCATGCACTGAACCAAGTCCACGAGAAGAAATACCAAGTCTACAACCGGCATCAACAAGAGATCTGAGTACTTGACCAGACGGAGTATTAAGAACTTGAACTTTTCCCATAACGTCTTTGCCGTCCCACCAGATATCTACAACCATATGAGATGCATTCTTGAGATTAATTACTGAATCTTCTGGGTGATCAAGCTCGCCAAGTGCACGGCGCTCTTTGACAAGTTTCGCGTAATTTCCAATCTCTCTTTCTAAAATTGCATGGGGATACTTGCGCTTATTTCCATTTAGCGCATCAGATCGTTGCATAACACCTGTTAAAAACATAGCGTTGTTTTCGCGAACCATGCGCTTCTCCTCTTCAGTGAGAAGGTCTTGACAAACGCCACCTTCACATAATTCGTAGTATTCTCTTATAAGAAATTTGCTCATTTATAATCTCCAAAGCGGGCGCTACCCGCGTGTCTATTCGCCCTTTGCAACAGCGACGAACTGGCTGTAATTTCCACTTGTCTGTATAAAAATCTGTGTTCATTTGTTTATCTCCAATTTAAGGCCGCGGTCATCAAATATAGCACACAATATATAAGATGTCCCAGAACTGAGCCATCCCAAAATAAAAGCATTTGCTAAATTATAATCAAAATTAAATAGTTCTGTGAAATCGTTTATACCAAACAAAAATACACCAACCCAGAAGCCTACACACATAGAACATCTGAATAACTCGCCCAATTTTCCTTTTGTCGGTCTGATTGAATTAAAAATTGAGCCGTAAACAAGAATTTGTGTTAGTCCATATGAACAAAGAATAAAATATAATAAATCCATTATTCCTCGTATCGATAATGAGTAGTCATCCCATATGGTCCACGGATCCAGCCTGGACGTAGAGATCCTTTTTCTGACTGATGTGGTATTTCGCCAAGCTCTGTCGAATCTTCGTCGTCCGGGTTCAACATTTCTTGTTCCTCTCTTTCTTCATATGCTTTCATTGTCATAAAGTATGGCTTTTCTTCTTCTATAAATTTACCAACAGAATACACTGTCGATTGTAAAGCACTGACGCCCTCGTCTACCGGTGTCGCAATCTGGGCTTCTATAGATCCATAAACATTGCCGGCTTTGACCGAACCATACTCAATGAGGCCCTTTTTTTCAAGAAAATAAAATAATCTATCCTGAGTTCCATATATAATGTCTGACATAGCATCTTTTGGAAAGGCAATGATTTTATTTTGTTCAGGCAACAGAACAATATCGATGTCGTCATGATCCATAATCATAATATTCCCGGCAAGCGTCTTGCGGATGTTCAACTCCATAGTAGCTTGGACTGGTTTTTCATCCTTTGTTATGTTTATCTTGATTGCCATTAGCTCTTAATCTCTTGGAGTAGGCTCTGGACCTTCAAAACCTTTTGTACCAAGGCTTTGTTGACTTTGGTGGATTTAAACCCCTCTAACATTTGTAAAACCTTGTTTGTTTTTTCTGTCATCTCGGAGTCGGAGGAAATTTCTTCAATATTAATCGAATTCTGTAACGCTTCTTTTAATTTGCCGATCTCTTCGTTTAAATAAACTTTTAACTCCAGGCCATTGTCCATGAATGAGGTGATATACTTATTAAGCAAATTCTTTTGTTCTGGTAAAAGTTTACCAATATATTCTTTATTAAATTTTTCCACGAAAGAGTTGTAAACAATATTATCGATGGGTTTCATTTCTTCTTTTGTACAAGAAGTTTTACTTGTCAAAGAAACAACAATACCTTCCTCCATCAAGATTCTTTTCTTTACTGGAGTTTCTTCGTTGAAGACTTGATAAATTGTTGCAAGGTTTTTATAATTTGGAACAAAATTAGAATATACACCTTTTGTAAGAATCACATTCATTTTATTTATTAGTGTACTTTGAGCTTCAAATAATTTAGTCTTATCCAAATTAGCATGAAGTCTTTTAACTTCTTCCAAAAGCTTTTCTGCAGTTTTGGGCTCTAAATTCTGAGTTTCATAAAGGGCTCTGTATAAATTTAATTCTTTAAACAGAGTAGAGCCCTTCGCAAAACACTCCTTTATTAAGGAGCTTAGTTTTTCCTTCTTCTCCATATCTTTTTGAACTACAGATTTCGTGAGTTCTTTTATGAGAGTTTCGTAAAGAAAAGCAGTATTTCTCTTCTTGTTGTGTCTAGGTTTTTTCATTATCCTTTTTCTCCAGTTCGGTAATTAAAGATCTAACGTTGTGGTTAACTTCAAATAGTTTCTTTTCCTCTACGTTATAAATAGTATCATTTTCCTCAAGGGTTAAGTTAGTTAAGTTCTTAATTCCATCTGTCCAACCTTTAAACACGTTTCTAGGGGTGTTTCTGGCTGATTCATCACTCCATTGGGATTTTGTGCTTCTATGTCTTGCGCCTATGTTTCTTTTATCAACAGGCTCGGGGACATATACTTTGCCTTTAGAGCGATCCACAACTGGAACGTTCCTGTTTCCAGGTGGCGCGGATAGCAATGCCGACTCTTCACCTTCCAGTTCTTCGCCACCTTCCGGTTCAATATCAGGTCCTTCGGCGCCGAGATCAACCTCGCCTGCATCGATGTCGGCACCAAGATCGGCCCCTGCGGCGTCATCCATATCTGCCCCCAGATCCCCTAGACCACCGCCTTCGAGTGCTGCTGCAGCTTCTGCACCTACGGCCTCAAGATCTGCCTCGAATCGTCTATCAAAGAACATTTCTCTCTGGTTTCTAACGATTTCCTCGTCAGACATGTTAAATACATTCTTAGCGATCCAGCGTCGACTGAAATATCCCTCAGTTGCACCTCCAGCGACGTCAAACTTAGTTTTCCAATGTTCTAATTCCTGAATTTCTGCTATCTTAGACGGGTTGTTCAACTGGAGCTTAAATGAGATAAGATCATCGGCTCTATATCCTAAAGTAAATAAGTGAATAATTCCAATCTTTTCTAGCTCAGATATAATCGATCTTTGAAGGCGCTGGATTGTTCTTGCAAATCTAATGTCCTTCTGTGCAAGGGTCGTTTTGTCTTCGTCGGCGCCCTCGCCTCTAAACAAATATGCTTGTGGTACCTTCAGGGCGGCAAACAACTTATCCTTTAAATATTTGACGTCATCGATGTCTCCAGTGTAAGTTCCACCTGGGAGAGATTCCACTTTCGAAGAAACAGTACCTCGGACTGGAATGAAATAGTCCTCTTCGATACTCATGGGGTTATAGCGAAGGTCAACGCGGCCTGTGTCGGCGTCCACAACTTGATTCCTCTTCATTTGCGTCATTACTTTCTGCATGTGTTGTTCGACGTCTTCTGGTGCAATGGACCCAACATCAATATAAAATACTCTACGTTCTGGGCTTCTAACAATGCGATAGGCCATCATCGCATCTTCTAATAAAACTAACTGACGCCAGATTCTTCGGGCAGGCTCTAAAACGCTTGTTCCATATGGCGCATACTTATCATTTCCTAGAATCCTGAAATGAGCGACTTGCCAATTCTCAAAAGTCAAACCGCCGGAATTCCACTGATATTGTAGATAATTTGGGTTTGTCTTATCCTCTCCTTCTAATCTTTCGACTTCTCCGTTCGGAAGACCAATTGCATTTGTAACTCCGGTCTCAGAATCAATATCAAGATATAAGAAAAAGTCTCCAAACTTGCACATTGACCGGCACCAACCAAAAAGATTAAACTCGATATTCAATACCTTATTATATAATGTAGTCAATATTGATTTGATTTCTTCGTTTGGGCAGTTAATAGTAACAAGCCTTTGGAGTTCGGAAGAGGTTGTCATTTCATCTGCATATATGTCCAAGGCCGAGGCAATAATTGGTTCATATTCCATTTGTTCAAAGTCTGCATATCTTTCCGTCCTGTTTTGATTTGCCATGATATTGGCAGTCAAGTTTTCAAATGGATCATAGGAGGTTTTTTTGAATTGCTGACCCGAAGCAGATCTAAATTTATATTTATCTAGGTCGCGACGTTTGTCTTTTCTAGGTATTTGTCTTCTATAGTTGACAATCGGACCAGAAAATAGTCTAGTCAATCTTTTGAATAATGGAGAATCTGGATTTCTCGTTGGGTTTTTTCCGTTGTTATTTGCCATTTATTTATCCTTTAAGAATCCAGGAAAACTCTTTGTTTTTCGCTACTTCTTTTTTAGCTTTGTCTGAACTATATCCTATCATACCTGGGATGGTTGTGTTAAGTGTACTTTGTGATTTTGTCATAGAATTTAATATTGCCTTCTTATATGCCGCATCTTTCTCACTCTCAACATAGACAGAATCTCGGATCCAACAACCAATGGCGAAAGCCATAATCAAGTCATCATTGTATCCCCGCATCGCTTCCGGCCGGCCCGAGTGCCATATAAAAGTACTCATTTCATTTAGAAGTCTTGCAGAATATACCTTAATTAGATTATTTCTTATAAATTCTTCCATTTTAGCAATAATAATCGGCCTAGTTTTCAAAGAAGTCGTAAATCCGGCTACTGCATTAGAAGTACTTTCTGCGATTAGTGGATCAACATACTCATGCTGGCCCTTGGTGGAATAATATATGTTTGGATAATTTGTTTCTCTCAGTTTTTCTAATACCGCAAACCCTACAGAGTTATTTTCAATGACGATCATACATTCCCCGTATTCCTTTCCGGCGTCTGATACTACGTTTGAAAACACATCCGGTGCAACCTTGCCTTGGTATTCTGCAATCACTTCCATGGTATCCAATTTAAAGACATGAAATACAGAGTAATCCCTTCCGTCACCTCTAGCAACATCTGCAGATATAAAATAAGAACATTCTGGTTGATACCCTTCCCATATCCAAAAATTTCTGTCAAAGCCGGTTCTGTACCTTGGTTCAGAACTCATTTCTTTTAATCTAGATATGTCGTCTGGGTGCACTACTGTCTCTCCAGAAGTATTAAAGTTGCACTCTAATTCCTGGGCTATTTGGCGGCGAGACATGTTCCTTGTCTCTTTTTCAAACCACTGAGAATCTCTATCGGGATGTGCATCCCACATTAGTTTAACTGGATGGAAATCATTGGATGTTGCTTCGGCATCTATATATGCCTGATGGAACCAATTCCCTACGCCGTTTGGTGTCGAGAGTGCGATGCATCGACCACCTGTCGACAGGGTAGGATAAAGACCTGTCCACAGATCCCCTAGTCCATCAACATGAGCGGCCTCGTCGATCACAAGAAGGGATAAAGCTTCGGAACGACCTGCGTCTCCAGAAGTAGAAGATGCTTTGATTTGAGAACCATTTGTCAATTCAAAAGATGTTCTATTATCGACAGAAACCTCTGTTATCTTCATCCAATCTGGCAGGTGCTTGATCATTGCCTTCACTTTTTTAACCAGATTTCCGGCTGTGCTAAATTTTGTGGCTATGACTAATATGTTTTTGTCGCGATGAAACATCATCATCCACGCAATATATGCAGCGGTAACAGTTGATATTCCTAATTGGCGTGCCTTCAGAATAACTGTAAATCTGTGATCATTAAAATCATTAATCAGGTCATCCTGGTAATCATACATCTTGAATGGGATAAGCCCGTGCATCGGATGAGAAATCCTTGCATAGTTATTTATGAAATAAACCGGATCTTTTCCGGATTTTACTATTTCAGCTAGGATTTCTTTCTTTGTTAACTTGTAGGACATGCACTATCTTATTAGCCCTTTCCAAGCATTAGCCAATTCTTAATTGCATCATCGAGTCTTTCCTCTGATGCTGGCTCTTTAGCATCTAAAACCCCGTCTAAACCGCCGACTTTATAAAATTGTCTGGCCTGTACCCAGGTTCTGATTTTATTCATATGTTGTACAAGGATTGTTGGCTCTTCATCTTTAGTAAGAGTTAAGCTTTCTCCTGTAACTTTTTTGTATTCTTTTTTGAGATACGAAGAAAGATCTGCTAGTGTTTGTTCAATTTCACTCTCAAACTTGTTTCGATCATGAGTTTCTTTAAGACTACACTCTCCATGATACTCAATGCAGACCCTATTTCCATAAAATTTGACATTAAAACCGTCCATTACGCGAGCTTCAAGATTAAGATCGCCCTGCTCTCTTTTGAGGCCAGCTTTTCTAACCTCTCCATCTGCAGATAGTCTCTCATCATGTGCACCATCGTATGCGTTTGCAGCAGCCTGTTGGATGCCTTGAATTATGTCGATTACCGTAGCCATAAATATTCTCCTTATTGTGGTTACCTGAATAAATAGTTTTGTACTTGAAGAAACACTAAGTTTATTTGCTTTTGCCCTGCTTCTTTATACTCTGAATGCATCTCTCGTACTTCTTTTTGTTTTTTCGGCCAACTGAATCTGTACAGATGGCCCATGGGTTGTTTTCTTCTTCAGACGAGCGTTCAGCCAATATTGCCGCTAGTTCCTCTTTAATGATTTCTTTAAGTCTAGACTTTGTTATCTTCATTGTTTGGCCTCCAACCAGATTTCCACCGTTCTTCACGGCCATCTGAAACGTACTTCATATAACAATCCCAACAACATTCGAATTTTATCATATAAAGATCATCTTTTATATCAAAAGAATATATTTCACACACAGGACATTTCCGATTATTGTCTTTGTTAAGTAGTTTTTTACTTATCAAAAACCCATCTTTTTCGACCTTTTCTTTGCTATCTAGATATTTTCTATTTTTCTTTTCCGAGTTTTTGATTTGTTCTAAATATTCTTTTTCTTTTTCTTCGTCCCATTTAGATTTTGGATTAATAATAGCTTCGTCTCCCCAACGTTGGGAAACTGCCTTTTCAATTTTTGCAATTGTATTTAAATCTTTCTTAGTCATTGGATTAATATTATACCACATAATATATATGTGTTTAAGAAAAAAGCAAGATGCCCCGCCCAAGCCGAAACCTGAACGGGGCATCCTTTATCGGTTAGTCGAAACTAAGCGACCATTTTAAAACAATCTTACTTGTCTAATTTGGATTTAAGATCGTTGATTTGTGCTTGTTGCTCTTTAACAGCCTCGACAAGAATCGAAGTAAGTTTAGAGTAGTCAAGTCCAAGATCGCCATCACCCTTTCCGTAAACAATTTGTGGAACAACTTTGTTTACTTCTTGAGCGATAAACCCAAGGTCATGAGAACCATCAGACTTCCAATCGTAAGAAACACCTTGCAACTTGTTAACAGTCTCAAGAGCGGACTCAAGAGGTTGGATGTTAGTTTTGAGTGTCTCGTCCGAGTAGGTCACCATGGAGTGAGCCTTAACAACACCGTAAGTGCTGTCATTTGGAAGAGTAAGACCAGCGCCAGCGCCGATCTCAATTGTCTTGACGGCGCCATTGCCGCGGAACTTAAATTGAAGTGCACCATCTTCAGTACCATCAGTTACGTCAGAAGATACACCAACAATTTTAGCGAACATGGTAGAAGCACCACCATCGTCGTCACCGTTGAATACAACCTCACCAAGCTCATCATCATCAGCAGGCGAAGCGCTGTCGTGATTGAAAAGAATGGTTGCTGGGTTTGCATCAGCATTGGAGTTCTTGAGTTCAAGAACTGGCTTGTCGCTTGTGGAGCTATCAATTACAACGCTTGGCGAAGTAATAGTAACGGCTGTAGAAGCGTCAATATCCAATGTTGGAGCAGTAAGCTCAAGCTCAACGTCCGCATCGATGTCAAGTTGTCCGTCAGCCGATTGGTGAACATAAGTACCAGAATCACCGAACTGAAGTTGGTCATCACTACTAAGCAAGAGGCCTGTGTTGTGAACGTGAGTAAGAGTTACCTCTTGATTATCACCGAAGTTCAGAACTGCAGCGTCTGCAAGGAAAACATCAGAGAAGTTATTGTTTGCACTACCCAATGCAAGACCATCGTCAGATGCAGGGTAAAGTGCCGAAGCACCAACAGACAATACGTCTGAACCACCAGCTTCAAATGTGATAACGTCGTCTGCGCTAGCGCGGATCGAAGTGTCATCATCAGCGTCGAGGTCGATACGACCTGTTCCACCCATACTGATCGAACCTTGACCATTAAGATCAATTGCGTCAACATAAAGGTTTGCCCAAGCAGTACCAGAAGCACCGAGTGAGTCAGCAGAATCAGAGTCAGGTACGACGTTACCGTCTACCTTTAACTCACCACCAGCAGGGTCGATTACGACGTCTGCAGCAGCAATGATCTTAAGATCAGTGTCAACATCAATGTAATCAGAAGAACCGTCTATCTCAAGACGGTCTACGCGAGTGTTACCACCAGCGATTGTCAAGAGGTTGTTGGAGTGAGTCATTGTGACGTCACCGTTGTTGAAGTTAATAACAGCGGCAGAAGCCAAGAAGGCGTCGGACCACATCAGCGTAGTCGAACCGAGAGCCATTCCATCGGAAGTAGCAGGTGCGAATACTGTTGCGCTCATGAGCGCCTCATTCGAGCCAGCAATACTGAACTCGATGTTAGATGTGTCGTTGTCCCAAGTGAAACCAGCAACGGAATCGGCTTTGGCGTGTCCACCGAGAAGAAGACCAGCGCCATCAGCGTCACTAGCATTAGAGCCAGAAGCGCAGATAATGTTAAGGTCTTCAACTTCCAAAATAGAAGTTGTCTTTGTAACACTGTTAATGTTACCAGCGACGTCTAAGTCACCAACAACGTGAAGCGAGCCAGAAACGCTAGCGTTACTAGTAGCTGTCAAAGTCGTAAACTTACCAGTGGTAGCAGAGGCAGCACCAATTGTAGTGCCATCGATTGCACCGCCGTTGATATCAACAGTAGTGAGAGTCGATGTACCTGTAACGGTCATCGCATCAATATGTCCAGCGTCTGCGTGGACTTCTGCCCATTGAAGAGCAGATGTACCAAGGTCGCGAGCAGAGTCGCTGCTTGGAACAAGGTCAGAATCAAAACGACCAGTTGCTGTAATAGTATCGCTTGTAGCATTACCAAGATCAACATCGCCATTAGCGGTAAGAGTACTACTCAAAGTAGCAGTCGTACCTACAATCGCGGCGAAAGAGCCGGCAGCAACAGAGTTGGCGCCAATTATAGTGCCGTCAATAGCACCACCATCAATATCGATGGAGTCAAGAGCAGCGCTCTCGATGAAGTTAGCACGAGTCATCTTGCGAAGTGTGCCGCCTGCGCCGTCGTCGATGACAACGAGGTCGCCATCAGCAACTGTAGCAGCAGCAGTCAAGTTTTGGATATCCAAACCAAGAACACCACTGGAAGCAGCAAGAGCAGTGCTAGTAACAGTACCAGCAACTGCGGTCATCAAGTCAGCGATAGATTCTTTTTTAGAGCTGTTGCTATCGCCAGCGTCAACAATAGCAATGCTATCGTTAGCGACACTAACAGCCGCAGCACTAAGCTCGTTGAGATCCATCGAGAAAGTGAGTGTTTGGCCGGACATTGTAGTATCCAAGCCAGTACCACCAGCAATTGTAAGGCTTTCGCCTGTACCCATACTGACAGTTCCAGTGCCGCTGTCACCAGCGACCTGAAGAATAGAACCGGAAACCATATCATATGTATTTCCGTTTGGACCCTTTAAATAAAGAGTCGAGGTTGAACCAGCAGAACCCGCTGAACCCGATGCGTAAAACGAAGGTTGTCCCGACGTTGCAGACACCGAAGCCAGATGTTCAAATTCTGCGTGTGTACCATACTTTGTAGCCATTTATAAATCCCTCCTATATTAGGTTTAAAAAATAAAGCATTTGTAGATTCATGAATGCTGCACCAGTGCCATGCATTAGTGAAACACCATAAACCAACAAGCGTAAATAGTCAACAACTTAACATTAATGCCACGCAGTACAACGTTTTTTTATTTTTTAAAGATTATTTTTTAGATCTTCAATAATCTTTTGAAGTTGCGAAATATATTTCTTTTGTTGATCAAGTTGAATTTGTTGTTCTTTCACTCCCTCTATAAGGAGAGCGGTCATTCGTGCATAATCCATACTCATGGCATCTTGGCCATTTTCTTCAAAATTAACCACCTCTGGAATAACTTTGCCTACTTCTTCTGCAATAAATCCAATATCCTTTTTATTTGTGTCTTTCCAGGAAAAACTCACACCTTGAATATTCTTGATTTTTTCCAACGGACTTTGAATCATTTCTACATCCTTCTTATATCTTCCGGAACTATATGTTGCATAAGAATAAGCTTTTATACTTCCGCTGTTATTTAAAGATGTATTTGGAAGAGTTATTCCATGCGTCATGGCCGATCTTGCGACTCCTATTCCGATTTGCTCTTGAAATCTCGCTATTCCGGAACCAGAAACGTTTCCTACACTATCAATAGTAAAGGTGTTTGAAGCTCCGGAGCCTAAAAGAAAGTTTGATGAGCCCGTAATTTCTCCTACCGCTGTAACGCTAGATCCCGAGAGACTTATGTTGGATCCAGATAAGTGCATTCCTCCGATGCCGGCGATGCAAGAAATTTCACAATCATGAGCACTTCCCAGATAAATTGGTGTGCCAGTAGTGAGCGCTAAATAAGAACCACTGAAATCTAAGGAAGTGCCGGCTGCGAATTGCATATTTGAGCCGGCTTGCATTTGCACTCCGTCACCACCGATTTTTAACGGAGAACCACCCACCAGGGTTCCGTCTATTTTGACAGTTGATCCCGATAATACAATTCCATTTGCAGACCCAGTTATAACCAAAAAGTCTGCGCTGGCCTCATCATATGATATATACGAATCGTTGTTGGTGCCGAAATAAAGCTTTTTATCATCAGCAACAGAAACGTCGCCCGTGGTTGTTAAATTAACAATTCCTGACACATTATTACTATCGTCGATAACAACTGCGCTATTTTGAATTGTTTTTCCGCCGGCACCATTGAATCTAACGACAGCGTTGTCAGTACTTGAGGCTGCGCCGGAGACGTCGCCACTGCCACCAGCGGCCGATGCATCGATAATTTTTTCAAGTTTGGCGCGACTATATCTACCAATTGTTGCCATACATAAGACCCTCTCTAGAACAAATCTCTACACATTAAATAGTGGCTTGCTCTTTAATCATCATCTTCAAATTTTAAATCTCTGCACCAATCATGGCCGCTCATCAGTCTTGGGCCGTTACGCCATGGATCACAACAATCTATATATGTGCATCTTCCAACCGGATTGCCTCTTTTTGCACATCTATATTCTTCACCGCAGTCTGCCCCGCTCAAACATGTGGTCCTTTGTTCCCACGGAATTGAACAATTTGGATGATCTCGATCTGGAAGACCAATGTATGCACAACTTGTTATAAATGTGGTTACAATCATTATAGAAAATATGATCATTGCATAAATTGTCAATCTTGCAATAAACTTTTCTAATTTTTGCTTCTCTGTAAGTTTTGGTAATCTATCCATTATAACTTAAATATCATGTATATAAATTTTTCTTCCATTGAAATGCTCACAGAAAATCCTTCATAGTCCACAGAGGCCATTTCATAACAACCACACTCTGGAATTATTTCTTGTTTTGTCGCAACATATATCTTTCTAAACTCGAACCCGGCGATATCACCGACTTCCTGATCGAAGATATTATATAACGGAAGACCCTCTAATTCTCCGGAAAACAATGGACGTGCCGATACTTTACATATTTCGTCGCAGCCATAACAATTTTCTTCTGGTTTCAAAAGCGGCCCTAGATCCACTTGGCTTCTTTGATATACATATGGAGCAACATACTGAGCGCAATCGTATTCATATTTGCAAGGAATTCCCACTGTCAACATAACCAGCAGGAAGTTGATCATTTATTAACCGCGTAGGTGATCCCCACAGTGGCTACAACGCCCAGAACGATGCCTCCGGCTAGCCACCATATAGAATGATCGTTTGGGCGTTCCAGGGCTAAATCCTGGAGATTCTTGATTTGTGTGTCTTTGATTAGTACCATTTGGTCATATCTGTCATTGCACGCACTTAAATCAGATTGCAGATTTTGCAAAGATAAATCACACTGCGCTTTTAAAGACTCTTCTAAGATATTAAGGTTTAACTGATGTTGTTGAATCAAAGCCTCTCTTTGAGCGATTGATTCTGCAACTGCTGCTGGATTATAAAGTATTCCGCTGTATGGGGCTTTCTGATTTTTTTCCAATGGGGTGATCTGCGGAAGCTCATTGGCCATGACCTGTAGGGGAAATATTATTATTAAAAATATTGAAACTAGTTTAGTCATTATCTATATATTTTTTAAAATATCTTGTACTGCTTCTTGTGTCTGTGCTTTTAAAATCTTAAGGGCATCTTCTTTTTCAATTTTATGCTTTTTCAATACAGAAATAAGGTTTTTAAGACTTTTTGTATTTTGCTTCATCTTGTATCCGCCCCAAGCATTAATAATTTGTAAATCTCTATTTTCAATCGTATATTTACGTGTTTGAGTTGTCTGGACGGGAACTTCTCGTTCTGGAGTTTGGGCGGCTACGTCCTGGGGCGCCATGGCGCCAAAGCCAGATAGTGCCCCCATTCCTAAAGCCAACTTCTGTTTCCAATTTAGCTCATTAAGTTCCTCTGTAAGAAGCCCTTGTTCGAACTTTCTCCAATTCTCTAATATTAGTTTCATATTACTCATTAGGCTTCTCCCATATTTCAAAACCGAACTCTTCTTTAACTAGTTCCGATAAGCGGTTTAAATCATTTTCAGATTCTTTTATAATTTCTTCGACTCTTTTCTTTTTTTGAGAATCAATTTTTTTATTTTCCTCGGCCAATTTCTCTTCTATAAGTTTAATTGTCTCATTATATTTTTTTAAATTCTCGTCTCTTTGTTTAAGGTTTTCTGCATGAGACTTATTCAAAGAATCTACTTCCGCCTTATGGGCGGATCTTGCATCATCTAACATCTTTTTCGCATTTCTGGTGTTCTTACTAAACAATAGATATAGTACAATTGTATATATAACCAGCGCGACGATCTTCCAGTTGTGCTTACACCAAACCCAGGCTTTCTGAAAGAATAGTTTTGTAGCTAGCCAACTCAACTTCCGCCGTGCTTCCAGCGAGTGGCGATATCAGCAAGTCCTTCAATCCCGATATAAGCAAGAGCTACTGCTACCCACTCATCAGGGCCAAGTTTATCCGTGGCCAGAAAGACCGTAGCTGTTGCCCATACAATAAGTTTTCGAGAGGCCCAACGCTCCATAAACTTGTCAATTTTTGCTTTCATTGCTTCACTCATAATAGTGTCTCCTTGTGAAGATAAATAGTATGAGCTAAACAAAATCAACAGTTTATGCGGGCCAAGCCATCTTCTCTTTCAATATCGATTGTAGTGTCAACACAATCTTTTAGAGAATCTAGGTGAGATATAAGAAGGACTGTTTTAAATGAGTTTTTAATCATATCTGTGAGGATTCTCACAAAGCCTTCCATGTTTTCCTCATCAAGGGCAGTCCCTGGTTCATCCAAGATAAATAAATCTGGTTTTGGTAGATTTGATACTCCGAGAAGAGCCAAACGAATAGCCATGGCTGAAATCGTCTTTTCTGCTCCGGAACCCAATTCAATTGGTCGAGGCTCGAAGCGAGGATGCTTAATAAAGATTTCCAATTTATTCCCATCGGTGTCGAAGAACACTTCGAAATTAACAATGTTTGTCAAGATTTTAGCGATTTCCTCGTTGAGTACCGGTAGGCTTCTTTTAACGATATCGTAAGGGATGCCATTCGAATGCATACATCGCATAAATAAATCGTAAGCTGCGTAATCCTCTCTTAGCGTTACAAGTTCTTCTTTTTGATCTTGTAAGTTTTCATATTGTTGTTCGAGGGATCCGTGAATTTTGTACAGAACTAATAATTCTTCCTCACAAATATTTAAATTTCTTTCGTGCTGGCCAATTTCTTCTTGTGTTTCAGTGCGATTAGAAATTAGAGATTCAAGGTTTTCAATTGCCTCTTTGTTCTGCTCATATTCAACAAGTTTTTGACTGAAGGACCCAAGTTCCATTTGTAAGCTCATAATCTGATTATTGTTTTTCTCAATGATCAAAGAACACTTAGTTATCGTTGTTTGAGCTTCTTGTTCTTTTTTAGAGATCATATGATATTTTTCAATATATTCATCTAATTTTTTTGGGCCAAGGATTTCAACTTCATTTTCTAAAACTGCACTTTGCTCATTGAGTTTGTCGATTGCAGTCTGAACAATGTCTATCTTGTGTTTAGCACTATATGCATCTTTGATAAACTTGCAATGCGAGAACTCCGAACCGCAAGGAACTTCTTTGAGTAGTGAGACCTTCTTCTTTACAGTGTTAAGATTGTTAGTCTCAAGATTTATATCATTGATTATCGATTCAAGTTCGGCTGACTTGATTGTTGAGATCTCTTTTTTGTTTTTGAGGTCTTCAATATCAAAAGAGGATTTAAAGGTCTGCACTTTTTGTAGATAAGCTGTCTTTTCCTCAATTGTTTTATTGTTTAAATTGTTGCCTGAAGTTAAAGAAACGATTTGACCTTTCATGACATTTATTTGTCGGTTAACTTTATTTACATCAATTATTTCTGCGGGTATCGATTCAATTTTGGAATCTAACTCCTCAAGACTAGCCTTTGAAGACTTTAATAACTTTTGGAGTTTATTACGTTTTCTTTTTTTAGATGTAGTGTCTTTTTCATTTTGAGCAACTTGCTCCGAAATATCTTTTATATCATCATCAAATTCTTTTTCTTCAAGCCTTTTGAGGGCGCCACGAAGATCAGTAGCATCTTCTTTTGCGAGCTTAAATTTCTTATCAAAGATTTCCAAATCCAAGAACTTTGCAAGAATCTCCTTTCGTCTAGTGGAACCTTCTTTGATAAAAGCAAGAGAATCTAATTGTGATGCCATTGACGTCAATAAAAAGTCTTCTACAGTTCCAAAAATCTTTCTGATGTTCTTATCGGTTCCGTTCCTGCTAACCCCATTGAGACTTTCATCCTCTCCTGAAACATTACATTTCTTAAAGAAATCTATGTCTGTTTTTGCTTCTTGGGTTTCTTCACCTTTCAGACGCTTGGTATATTTTTCAGAGGTTCTTTCAATAATGTAATCCTTCTCTCCAATAGATATATTTATCCGACCGAGACATGAATCCTTATTTTGGTTAATAACGTGTAAGTTTTTTCGATTGTTCTTAGAAGTTGTGTTATAGAGTGTATAAAGGAGTCCGTCAACAATGCTAGACTTTCCTGAATAATTCTTACCAAACACCCCAATGATTCCATTGAGTTTTTTAAAGTCGATTTTATTTCCTTTACCGTAGTTAAAAAGATTGTCCCATTCAAGCGAGTTAATTTTCCAATTAACGTTTCTGATAACATCTTCGCCCTCCTCAATTATTGTATTGTACTTTTTGTTATATTCTAAAACCTTCTCAAGTACTTCTTCATCTGGGTTATAATCTGCAAGATATTGTTTGATGAATTTTTCTTGCACACCAATGTCTCTTAGATCTTCTTTCATGAAGTTCTTTGTCAATTCCTCGACGCTTCCTCGTTCTCCGGCTGCTCTATTGAGGAAGGTGATTGATTCTGGCTTGAATTTTACCTTTGCCACGTCTAGGGCTTTTCTGATCGCATCTAGTGGCACGTTACTGTTCGTTACGACACGAAGACGGGCGCTTTCTGGAACCTTAAGTTTATTTGGTAGTCTTCCCTTCGGAGTTAAAGTTACGGTAACAAAAGGCTTGGGATTCTCTACGGACACATGCTTACAAGTATAATTATCTTTATCTTGAATGTCCCAAATTAGAAATCCCTTGTCATTTGTCTCACCATGATTTTGTTGGACCGTAGACCCACAATATCGTATCTTTCCAGCTTCATCCAGTATCTGATTTGTTTTGTGGATATCTCCTAGGAAAGTGTAATCGTGACCATCAAAAATACTAATATCATTCTCGCCATACTCCATTGTCCAGTTCAAATCTGTTTTACAGCCACTTATTGATCCGTGATGAAGGGCGATGTTTATCATATCAGGATTAGATGGTTGGACCCACTTTTCATCGTCAAACACAGATAATACATTAAAACAGAAATCATCGTTGACTATACACTCTCCAGAATCTTTAAGAAAGTGTAAGTTAGGGTGGTTTAACGCCTCAACAACTGGAGTGATCGCATCCTGACGGCTGCTGTTTTTAAGATTCCCGTCGTGGTTTCCAGGAATCATGTAAGTTGGCGCAATGTCCGACAAACTCTTTAAAAACTTTTGAGCCATGTCAAAGAATTCCGGGCTTAGTTGCGTCTTTGTGTGTGCTAGGTCGCCGCAATGAACAATCGCGTCGACTTTCTCTTCTCTCAAGATCTCATACATCTTGTCGAATATCTTTCGATACTCATAGTGATATTTTAGGTTGCGGATATGTGTGTCCGCAATATGTGCAAATTTCAAATTTTACCTCTCAAAGGCCCATGCATAAGGGCGTATTAATACTATATCAAAATTTTTTATTTTTGTCAAGTACTTTTTTCGAAAGGTCGACTGATATATCATTTTTCATCAGCGTTTCTAGGCTTGCTATTCTCTCTTCCAGCTTTTCAAAATTGTTTCGTATCATCATTAATATTGTTTGGATGTTTTGTAGGTCATCGCTTGTTTTATCTTTCTTAGACATCTATCCCCCTCCTACATGAAATTTGCCTGATAAAGTAAGTAGTTATCATTGTTTATAAAAACTGAATCTTCCTTTCTTTTGTTGAACTCTTCTTTTGTCATCTCTCCGACATCCTGAAATCCTTCTGTATCAATCTTGTGAACTTCTATTCCGTATGATAAAAATTTCTCAATAATCCTTAATTCCTTTTTATGTGCATCTTTGTCAAACGCAAGATATATCGGTGTATCGTTTCTGACAATCTTCTGAAATAATCTTGAACTCTCTCGCAAAGTTGACCCCAAAACAGGGACCGAGTTCGGGCCGGCAACTATCGTGTCAAAAACCCCTTCTGTTAATATCATGTCGTCTTGCCAATCTAGATATAATTCATTAAAAACAACGTCTTTTGGGACTGGTGGGTTCATATATTTCTTCCAGCTATTGTCGTAAGCCCGGGCAATAAAATAACTCAGATCGCCGTTCTCGTCAAAAGATGGTATGATCACGCGGCCGGCATAGTTTCCAGATGTACAATATCCTATTTTCCACCTAACAATGTCTTGTCTAGTTATTCCTCTTTTATTAAGATATTTTCTTGCAGGAAGCGAAGTCAACGATAAATTTTTATTTGCCAAGGAAACAAACTCATCAGGCAATTTTAAGAATTGTCTCTGAACTGGCTCCTCCTTTGCAAATAAATTATCAAATTCAGTAATATCTTCACGGCCGTCGTACTTGTCCCACTCTATAAGGTGGTTGTAATTACCAAATTTCCTGACAATTCTTCGCAGATTTGGCGTGCTTGTATCACAGACCCAACATTTGGCGCCATTCTTTATATTAACAGAAAACTTCTTTTTATGATGTCTGCAGTATGGGCAATAGAATAAATATTCGTGGCCACTCCTGAAACTATCTCCAAGAATTTCTTTTAAAATGTTTAGTTTTTGTTCTTCCATCCAGCTTTTGCAATGATATATGAATCAGCCATGTCATAAGATCCCGGCTTTGGATTCCCGTGTCTTGTATATTCTATATCAAAACTGTCTTCATTGTCAAGAACAAAATCTAAAACCACCTCTTTTGCTTTTTTCCCTTTTTGGACTTTTATGCCGCAGGATTTTCTAGCAGTTGAGGCGGATATATATTCTGGTTCGATATTAAAGGAAGTTTGACATATATAAGACACTATACCATTAAATTTAGCCAATGTCAAGATTGTTTTTGCAGATGAAAATCCCGGGCGGAAGGCCATGAGTGATTGCTCGATGTAGATTTTGTCTACTTTAAACTTTTTCACATCATATAATATTGCCAACATTTGCTTAATTCTTTGTGCTTTTGCGAAAAGAGTTGGAAAATGGTTTTTGTTCCTTAAATCCCACGCTTCACAATAAAGAACTTCGCCGTTATCATCTAATACTGTTGCTCCAGTGATTGAAGTCGATATATCCAGGCCCAAGATCATAATTTATTATATCATATATCGAGCTTTAATTTAAATGTATATTGTTTATCTTGTGTTTTTCTTACAGGATTTGCTAATTTTGCGACAGCAATAAGGTTTTTGTCTTTATCATAAATCCCTACCTTGCTGATGTATGTTGTTTTTTCATAGTCCGCGCCATGGTTTGAATATGAGCTACTTACAATATTTTTAGCTGACATTAATCTGTCTTCGATATAATAATTTGAGGCCGTTGCGGGGGAAACTAAAGACGCAGTATGATCATTAGCAACATATGTTGGATTGTTAGAATAATTTAGTTGCCCCATGGGAGCATGAGCCATCATTGTTAATGTTGGTATATAGTTTGTTCCTTTAAAGCTCATGCCGAAACTAGCGGATGGAATATCGCCGCCGCCAAGGGAAGTATTCGAATCGTTGGCGCCAGCAGCAAAATAAAGCCATTTAGTGGTTCTCTTGTCTGATGCATCAGCCAAATAATTATGTGTTGTCTGCGTTAAATTCCATGAACCAGTTAATACAAGAAAGCCCTCATTATATAAGACAACGCCGGCTACACTTCCAGAACCGGTTGAGCCGGTCGGCAATGTTTGGATCAACTCCCCATTTCTATTAATATCTTGAGCGCGGCCGACGAGAGTACCTGTTATATACATATCTAATTTTACGGTACCTTTCTTTATTGAGGAACCATAAAATATTGAAGGAATACTAACTAAATTTAGTTCTTGGTGCGACTTATTGCCCAGAGTGCCTGAATATTCATAATGTCTACTTAACGGTATATAATAATTTAATGTATTTTCTAAAGATGTTATTTTTGCCTTTTGATGTACGTTGTTTATTATTGCATTACCTTGTGTGAACAGTTGTCTTGATATACTAGCAGACATCGGATAACTACCCGTGAGTTGATCTCCGTAATTAAAGTTTTGATTAAAAGTCTCTGTTGACACGGTAGAAAACGATGTTAGACTCCCTTCTTTTGTAATAAAAGGATATATGTATTGGCCAGTTGGGCGATCAATATTCTTTTCATATAGACTAATATGCCCTGTGGGGACGCCTTTCACATTCGATGTGTTGCTTCCACTAATGGCCACATCATGGTTATAGTATATATGACCATCATATATGTGGAAATCGCATTGAGGGAAAGCTTTTATACGATTTATGAATATATCATTTCGTTTAAACTTGTACAGTGTCATAACAGATATAACTAGTTATGGAGTAAATTATTAATAATCAAGTCTTACACGCAGAGTTACTTCATTCTCTGGTGTTTTCTTAAGTGGCTCGCTCAATTTGGCCACTGCGAGAAGCTCGTTGTCAGCAGAATAAAGACCCACTGTCGTCATATAAGTCACAGGGGCATCTGTAGAAACGTTTTTGACTCGGATCTTACTTCCGGAAAGGTAAGTCGGATTAGCACTATAATTAAATTCATTATGATTTGCTCTGCAGAAATAAATTGTAGAATTTAACTCCGTAGTATTATTAAAAGATATGTTTCCTATTCTATGTCTAACTGCGTGTGTCATTGCGTTGATGTTCGACCCAGTAAACAATTGCTCAATGCTTCCTCCGCCGGATATAGCGGCATCTGTCATTTCCACGCCGCCTTCCCACTCGGAAGCGCTACGAGAACCAGGCTTCTTATAAAACAGTGAAGCTGTCAGGACACATACGCCGGCCTGGTAATAAATAAGACCTACGGCTTGGGATGTACTAGCCGTTGAACCCGACAGTAGCAATCCATATTCGCCGGCAGGGGAATTAACTCTAAAATCGTTAGCTCCGTTGTAGTCAGAGATTGTTTTTACACCTCCTGCGAAAGGAGAATCGAATGATCCTGTACCAAGAGTTAAAGAAAAGCTTCCTTTTTTGATCTCATCTTTTACCAATAACCTAGAGAATGGGATAAAAACACATTCAGTCAATTTTGTTCCGGTTCCCAAAGAACCGTCTTGATCAAATTTTCTAATCGACCCACTGACATCATGACCAACTAGCATTTGGGCCATTTGATTATAAATATTAATCTTCTGTTCCTGCTTAGATGCAGTTGTCGGTGAAGATTGTGACAAAGCGGAAGTAGACGCAAATCCGCAGGAGATATCAAAAATATGATTAGCAGAAGAACTTAAGTGGGGATAATCATAAACGGATGCGAACATCCCGTGCGTGTAAGTCTTAACATTTGTCTCCGATTGGTATGCTCCATAAGTTCCCGAAAGGATTGTTCCAGTTACTGGTACCGATTCGTGTAGCAGTGTCCTGGTTGTAGTTACATCGTTGTTGAGAAATGTTTTATAAGTGGTTGCCATGTTTATTTCCTTTTATTAGTTCTTCTTTAAAAATCTCAGAGGGATATCAATTCTCGACCCAGTAGTCACGCCGGTTATTCTAACATTTGCATCAATATACAGGAAGTTCGCAGTTGTTGATGAGTTAGCACCTAAACCAAGAGTAGACGTTGCATCTGCGGTGGCCGTTGACCCAAGTTGATTAAACAAGAATGTACTGCTGTTTAATTCCAACGAGGCCTTGATCTGAAAGCTGACTCTTGTTCCTCTTGGGCCGGCTATTGCAGATGTATTGTTTGTTTCTGTGTCCGTTGCATTTGGAATATCGTGAACCAGTAGGCCTGGTGATGCGGTCGTAATGTAATAACTTGCAATTTGGTCATCATCAATGAAAGAGACCGGCACCGCTGTTGAATTAGTGCCAGCAGTTACTATAGACCCCAGTCTATTATCGATCTCAATAATATATTGTGTCTCTTTAAGATCTGCATCCAGAGTGAATCCTGCGCTGATTTCTGTAGTGTTCAGGCCCTGGTCGACCATAATTTGCGATGAATTTGCCTCTGTTATAGAAGCGCCCTTCATATAACCGTCTGTCTTTGGACCAACGACACCTTCAGTTTCCGTATCAACTGCTACAAGAAAATATCCTTTTGCATTTTTCGCTGTGCCCTTAATATTTTCATTTAAAACCAATTCTGGTAAATACAATAGATTTGTTCTTGGGATTGATAGAAGTCTAGATTTCATAGTTGAAGTATTGTTCGTAAAGGCCTCGAAAACAGGACTTTTTAAAACCTCTAAATCAAAATATGCAGAACCGCTAGCGTGGTCCTTGTTATAAATTGAATAATTGATCTCATCATCTCCGACAGCAAACTTGGCAATCTTAAAACTACCGTCTCCTTTTGCAAGTCTCATACGTCCGGTGTCGGTTAACACCGCATCTAAAATTATATCGCCACTATTGTCAAGAAAGGCCATTATTATACTCCTCTTTGTTCGTAATTAGTCTGTTTTTTTAAATAATGCATTATTTCTATTTGTTTCAAAAAAATATTATGTCTGCAAGTTCTTTTGTTTGAATTTTACATTCACATCGATCTTTTTACCTGTATCACGAGACGTGAACCTAAACTTAAACCTTTTGTCCCAAACACTTTCACTTTCCTCTCCGAGCACTATAGATTTGTTTATCGCAGAATCTGCATCAACTAGATTTGATTTTTCTTCATTGACAAAAGATTGTGTGGTTGTAGGTTTAATATATATATATTTTCTCATACTCTGAACAGAAGTTTTATTCTCTGGTTTTTTAAAATCCACAACTCTTATAATAGGATAAGTAACTCCGCTATTTTCAACCATCTCTACTTCATAAACAGGAGACGGATTAGAAACCATGTCATGGATGTCTGTCGTTCTGATGGTATAGTAGTATTTTTTATTCTTTTGCAATCCCGTTTGTAAAAAATTACCAGCTTGCTTTGTTATAACTGTCTCAATCAAGTTATTCTTAAAGTCTCTATAAGATTCAGGGTGTGAAGAGATCCTAAATATTTCGTATGAAAAAGGAATATCATCAGTCGCATACTGGATTGCTTCATTATTTGACAAATCCTGCCCCTCTCTTAGTGACTGGATCTTTTCTGTATCAGAATCTTCTATTTCTATTGGTTGCATCCGCGCTTTGCCTGTTGAATAATTCATCATAATGAGCAGTCTGTCTGGGTGTTCCCTAAATGGTACCATTGTGATTTCTGGTGGCATTGGAGGTCTAGAGATAACCCTTGTTGAAGCTTCGTATATTAGTGTTTCTATTAATCTAGCTACTGGGCGATATATAACATCCAGAAAAATTTGTTGTGGGATGGACGTCCCGGGGGCTCCTAAAAATTCTAATTGCTTGTCTATGTTTATAGGATCATTAGGGTCAAAGCTATCATAGTAATATTCCAAACCAACTGTCATATCATATGCATATATTTTATAATTGTATCTTTTATCATATTTTATTTGTGTATCGACAAACTCAATAACATCATCCTCGTCGTTATTGAAAAAATAATAATTCTGAATTGGGTTTCCAGTTGCTGTCCCGCCAGGACTTGTGTTAAATTTAGATACTTTATAAACCAGGGTTTCAGAATATGTCTTTTTATTTTCTAAAACGTCATGGAAAGATAGGGATGATTCTTTAATCATGCTGTTATATTTGCTCATAAAGGCTAACTTGAGCAATTCTTTATACAACTTGTTTGCTCCAGATAGTGACACAGGCTTATTATCCCCAAGCACAAATATAGATTCGTCTATTTCACTCTCCTCATCTGCAGATTTAAAAATATTATTAATCATACTGGACATGTCAACAGCAACTATATTTTTACTTGGACTGGTTTCAGTTACCGAATCATACAAAGTTGCCTGGGCTTCTTGCGATATTGTAGTGATTTCTTCTTTAACTTCTAACTGTTTCTGTGAAATTGCAAAATTGGCTATCAAATCTTTCATAAAGGTTTCTTCAAGATCAACCTCTTTAAAAGCATTGGCAAATTTTGTAGACTCAGATCTAGAAAATTTAATACTTATGTCCATCGGGAACATGTTTTTTCTTCTATTGAAGTTATCAATCGCTTTTGGATCGTCATAAGAGAAAACAATATTAAGTCCAGAGTTTGCCAACCTTGAATAAGCTTCTTGGTTGTTAATTGCGGTATCGTTAACTACCTCCTCATATTCTTTTAAAAAGTCAATTGGGCCACCGCTTGTCTGTTCCATCGGATCATAATAAATATCTTCGTTGGCTGACGTGCCAACTTTGGATTGCTGAAGGGCTGATAGCAAAGCAGAGGCATCGATTCCGCCATTTACAGTAACATTATTTAACATTGAATCAGTAAGTTCATTCAATTTGTTTTCCGCGGCTTTATTGGCAGCATCAAGAACAACATACATATTTGGAGCAAGGACCTCTGGGTGATTGAGCGTTGAGCGCTCGTGCTCTGGATGGAAAAAATTATAATGCTGACTCACAGAAGCATAAGGTGATCTCACTGCGGCAAGATTAAATAAATTTGCTTCTTTTTCTGAAAAATAAAGCGGAGTTTCAAAATTTAAATACGGTAACCGTATCCCGGTGCTTAAAGGAGTGTTTCCTTCATAATTCTGGATTAGGCCTCGAATTGAGCCCTTGGATAGATCCGGACCAAATTTAAACTGCACCTTATTAAAACTGTAGCTTCCGTCCATTTTTGCCCACATGTCGTTAGTCTTGTCAATTTTATAATATATTCTTCCTGCTGACCAACCTGCTGGTGGTGGCTTATCGATATTAATAAGATTATAACTCTCGAATCTCCCTTCTTGGTAATATTTTACTAGAACATCTGATTCTGTGTATGTGTTTTTAGATTTTACAACTGAAAATGTCATAATGGGTACCCTCCGCTGCTTCCTGGTGGAATGTTGGCTGGAATCTCAGAAGGATTAACAAAGATGTCCTTTGTTGGTTGGTCCTTGTATATTTCTATGTTTCCATATGTGTATTCGGAAGCCTCTGCTGTTGAGACCTCCATCGCTTGAATAACCGGCTCTGCTAATGGGGTGCCGGTGGACTCCTCTGGTTGAGTTGCTGGTTGAGTTACCTGTGTTTGGTTTGAAGGCTGGCCGTGTTGAATAATAAAATATTGATTATATATAGGAAGTTTCATTGCTGTGTTTTCGTTAATATTATAGTCTTTATTTTCATATCTTTTAAGTCGACAAAAATATAATTTCGGCTCAGTTGTGTCTGAAAACAAAGATTTAGTTATTGGCCTCCAAACTGGATTTAAAACTTGGGCGTCAGAGAAAGATTCTAAATATTCAACTTTCATTATATTCTCATAGTTCATATAAAACTTTGGAAGAGCCTGTGGGCTACTATATTTATTTTGTGTAGCAAATGTTTGTCTTTTTGTTGCCGAGTCCCCTATGATTGACTTTAGATGATTTGGAATATCGCGATTAAAGTCTGATATTTGATATGTTTTTACGCTCTTTCCATATGTGCCTTTATTATTCTTAGAAAGAAACCCTGCTTTGAACGGGCTGGCTGTTGGAACTCCTCCACCGAAGGCTCCCATGGCCATCTGTTGGAAAGCTTTTTCTTGAGCGGAACCCATCGCTTCATTCCCTTTTTGAATTGAGAAATTCTTTTTCTTTTCCTGCAATTCGTCTGTTTTTTCAGAAGATAGATTAAAACCTGCCTCTTCAAAAGTTGGGCCCTGAATTGTGTTTTCAGAAACAAAAGCAACACAGCCCTTTTCAGCAAATACCTGGGCTAGTGCTGCCGCGGCAGGGGAAATGCTTTCTGTCGAGGATCCTCCGATAAGATCGGTAAGCTCACTAATGTTTTTGTCTGTGGAGTTTTTTGTAAGTATCATAGAGCCGAGGTTTGAGTATATTTGTTGTTCAGCGCCTTGAGCATTGCTATCAATAAAATATGTATTCTTATAGGTGTAATATGAAGACAACCTTACAAAAGAAGGGGAAAGATAAGTATATTTTGTTCTATCAAGGTTATCTGTTAAATCTGGGAAATTTTGATATACTATTCCCGCGTTGACGGTCTTAAAATATTTAAGTGTTTCGAGATCAACCCTGTTTTTATAAAAATCAGAACCAATGACCATCAAGCCTTGAAGGTTGCCCTCATTATAATTTTTTGTTAGGGACAGGAAATCGTACCCGACGTCGGCTTCTTCAGATGCATCAAATATCTCATCTGCAGACTTAAACCATTTCATAATTTTAATTATTCTTTTTTTGGAGCCTGAGTGGCTAGTTGTGGAACTTTTGCTCGCTCCCAGCGCGCTAGTGTCGCCGGCTGGTAAAGTAGCATAAGAAAAACCAAGCATAGTTCTTATTTGCTGCATCGTTGTTTCAATGGTGGCAATAACTTTTGCGATTCCGGCTGGTGAACCTGAAGATGGGCTTGCCATAAAAAACATTGGGGAGGTGGCCTGGTTTGCAATAGTCTGCGGTACCGCTAAATCATACAAAAGACTTCGAAAAGTATTGATGGTGATCGACCATGGCCTATCTTGCCATGTTGGATACCTAGTGTTGATATCATCAATGAACCACTTGTTAAACCTGTTAGAAACCGTATTAAATGCGGATTTGGGGTCTCCTATTGGAAGTTGACCCACTTCCAACTCGGTGTCGATGTGGGGATCTGAAACTTGCTGGTAAAATCTTTGTATACCTATTCTCTTTGATTCTTCGTGATATAATTTAAAGTCTTTTAATAGAGTATCTAAATTTACTAACTTTTTCTTAAAATAATCAATAGTATTGTCTTCATATTCTAATTCTACTCCATATTGATAAAACCCCCGTTCTTCAGCGGCAATATCATTGTCTGTGGCGGTAAAATATTTAATTCCGCTTGAATTATCAACTATATTTTGTGGCAATCCTATTATTTTATTGGCTCCTGCGGTTGGAAATAAATTTGCAACCTCAAAATTAATACTTTTCTTGTCCTTTACATGCGGATTATCAGATTCTGTGTTATCAAATAAACTTGACTGTGAATCTCCAGGTTGATATTTTTCAACTCGATTTCTTATTAATTTCATTGATTTAAGAGTAACATTGTTTTTTAATCCGTCATAACTAGAATCATAAAATGAACCATATTTCGACCGGTCAATTACTAGACTTTTTTCGTCTAGGCCAAACATGAGCCTGGCCCTACCAGATAAATCTTTTGAATGATGAAGTTTCGTAAAATAAGAATTTTCGGCAGAATGTTTATATTCCTGACCTGCAATAAAAGTTTTGATTGATTTCATCATATTGAATCCAGGTTTTGAGAGAAGATTTAGATCTAATGCTCTTCGTTCAAGCCGTTCTACAGATCTTAAGTCCTGCACAACATAGTTTGGAACAGATTTCATAGTCAGCCTAGGTTGAGTCGCGTCAGGAGCGTGCTCTAGGCCGGCCATCCACCCTATATACCCGCCGGCGGCTGGGCTGTCTTTGCCGTGATAATGAACTGCTCCTTGCCACAAGTCACCATCTTGAGTCACAAAGACATGAGTAGTTGATTTAATGTCTCCGTTGCTTATAACAATCTCTGATGACGGATTGTTATTTCCGGTGAAGTCCAAGTCTTCATTTAAGTCGAATTCATCTTTTATCGCATCGACGTCCAGCATGACATCGGCAAAATATGCCAAGTCAGAAGGATTTTGTGTATTAACCTCGAACTGAGTTTGATAACTTATTGTATAAATTCGATTACCATCTGTATCAGTGACATATGATAGATCTTCAATTGCAGTTTGATTCTGGTCTGTTAATGGTATTCTCTTGTAAGATATGTCCTTACTAGCTGTATTCCAATCATTTTCAATCAAATTGGCATGTTCCTGTTTAAGAATCTCCATGAAAGCAAACCTGTTTTTTGAAAGATCCTCTATATCCTCTTTTTTTGTTACTTGGAGTATCCCAACATCTAAAAATTTAGAGAAGTCCTGATTCTCATACCATGATGAAACAAGATTACTTGGATCAAGAATCTCTTTTATAACAAGATCAACCGTGACAATCAAACTATCGTTGGCTGGCTCTAATATAATTCTCTTGAAGTTCACCCTTGGGAGAAAAGATCCGATGATATTATTTGGGTCATAGCTAGTCATTAATCACAGCCCTCATGATCTGATTCTTTAAAAGTTGATTTATATAAATCGTCTATACTGTCTTCAGTCTGTTCATCGCAATTAAATTGAACATCAAAATAAATTTCATCTGATTTTTCGCCAATTGGCTGAACTGAACAAAATATATCTTCCGGGATTTCATTATCGACTAAAATGTCAAAAAACATTTCTGCATGAGTAGAATCTACATCAAATGTTTGGGCTTCAGCTTCCATGCGTAGTATTTCCTCATTATCCAGCAGCAATCCATTTTTTATAAGTTCTGGTTTTTTCTTAAAATAAAGCGGAACTAAAACTTCTTTTGATCCTAGTGGTAAATTTGTATCTTTCTCTGTTTGAATTTCAAACACCTCGACATCAAAGTTTTTTACACCAAACTCTGTGTTATGCTCAGAAACATTAAGTAAAATGAAATCTTCGGTCACTTCTATAAAACTACCATCATCAAAAATCAAAGTGGGATCAGGCGCGTCAAAATCAGTCATGCTCTCCGATACCTCACCTTCTTTGTGTATTTTGACTCTGTATTTTAGCTCCGACTCGATCTGGGGTATTCTCGCGGTTTGATAAGACCCAGTTATGATCGTATTAGAGCTTTGATATTCTCCTTTCAGAAATCCTATCTTCCAAGAAGGTACGTAGTCTGAGACTATATCGGATGTTCCTAGTGGTGCTGATAGAGCGTAATTTTTATCCGCGGTTTGTTGAACCCTTGTTCCTTTTAGAAGGTCGCTCTTTTGTAAAACATCCTCTATCATCTGTTCCCCAAACCGAGTCAATCTATTAGATTTTTTAACCTCTGTCTCAATTCCCCTAAAAACATACTGAGTTTTCAATCTGGGTGTCTGGGTCAATATTCTTTCTTTGGCTTTGTTCTGCGTTTCCGTTTCCGAAGTATATTGCGAGTCATATAAAATATCATCGTCGAAAAATGCATAATATTCTGGCTTAAGTTGTCCCAATGACAGGAGAAATTTGCCATATTGAGTTAACTCAAGATCAATTACGTCTTCTTTTGGATTAAAAAATGTCATTCTTCTTTCTTGGCCTCAAAATCAACACTTGCGTCGATCTTTGCTAATTCAACTAATGAACAGAAGTCATATGGCCAGTTATAACTATATTCTGGCACAACTTCTTGGTTGTTGAACTGAAATTTAAACCTGTCGTCGTCATAAGAATCTGCAGTTGCTGCGAAATAATTCTTTTTAGCTCGTCTTTTCACCTTGAAAACCATCCATCTCAAATCGCCAGTGTTATCAAGTTGATCAGCAAATAATTCGCCAGGGTGTGTAAAGTGAGAAATTTGCTTTTGGGCTCTCATTGCTGGTTTTGGCATAACTCCTTGCCAAATGTCTGCTAAATCTTGTCTATCTAATCTTGTACTAAATTCAAAAATGTACATCAATATTGGCTTTTTATCCTCTTTTGCAGAAAGAGCGGGCTCTGTTTTAATAAAATTAAGTTGTGGAGGTATGACATATTTTGCCATTAAGTTAATTTGCTCTCTCATAGAAGCAAAATTATCCGGCAGGGCGTCTGTGGCTTCTGACGATTTAAACGAATCAATGATTAAATTAACATCCGCTGGCCTCATTACTGTTCCGGGAGATTTTACTGGTTGGATAAAGTGCCTTTCTCCGTTGTGATCTCTAAACGGAACTGCAATGATTGCTTCTGTAATAGTGTGTGCGTCAGCAATTTCACCGATCTGCTTTGAATCTGCCTTAAACCCTAACATGTCAATCAAAGAACCGCTTGTAGTTGACTGTGCGGCGTTGGATATATCTGGGTAACTCTCTTGTAATGACAAGAATATTCCTTCATTTGAAGCCGGGAAAGATCCATATCCTCCCCACATTCCTCTACCAACACTATTGTCTGAGGAGGTAAAGTTAAGAACAGGGCACTCAAATTTAGGACTGATTGTCCAAACGTCGAACGTGTCTTCTGATGCATCTGGGTCCGAGACTGAAACTGGAATATATCTTCCGTCTGGTCCAAAGTTTGTGGAATAACCCACTTTCTTAATCTTCGTTTTGCCAAACAGATTGATCGAAGAAGATATTTGCATGGCGCCTTCTATCGCCGGGAAACTCTGATCATAAGTTGATGAATTAAGCTCATCATTAGTATACATAACTTTTGTTTTAGCATGCGACAATATTGTGTCCAAAGTAAAATCACTTATCTCATCTGCATATTGATCCACATCGGAGGCCCTAAAGGAAATTCTTGCCCGGGCCTTGCCTTCAAAATATGGAGGAGTATAAGGCGCATATGCCGGGTCATCAATATGAGACCCAGTTCCAGGCATTGAGCCGACTGCGCCGGGAGCCACATCATGTGGTAAAACATCGTTCTTGTATCTAGTTGGTGGTCCATATATAGATCCTCTGTGCGTTCCGAAGGAAGATGTAGAATCATTCAAT
>Ga0080013_1001122_pt1 | contig 36429 bp, 50 predicted proteins | sample ETNvirenome_6_85_FD_69236 | JGI IMG/M metagenome (GOLD analysis project Ga0080013, IMG submission 69236) | Marine viral communities from the Pacific Ocean - ETNP_6_85 (SPADES assembly) (version 2) | ecosystem: Environmental > Aquatic > Marine > Oceanic | place: Pacific Ocean | collected 2013-06-19
CATCAATCTGGCCCACGCCAGCCAACGCCAATGCCCAGGCAAACACCATGTCGTCGTGCTTTCCGCCGGACGCCTGGGGCTTACCCCCCTTGGCGTAGACGAAAGTGTTCATCTCAGCCTTCATGCGGTCGTCGTTGACCACAAGGGAGTCTGTTGAGATTGCCTTGTGCAGGTTCGAGAGGATGACTGGGCGGGTGGCGACTGTGGTCACAAAGCCAAGCTCCTCCCTCCAGCGCTTGGCCATCTTATCGAACTTCGTGCGCCTGTAGAGGTTTGCGTAGCCCTCTCCGATAAGGTGCTCGATGATGCTTAGTCCGTAAGAGTTTGACTCCGCCACCACCAGAGCGTCCCACTTCTTGGCTTCCTCTAAAACTTTGGCAGAGAACTCGCTTGGCGAGACTCTGACGTAGTACGTGCTGACGCACTTCGGACTCTCCTTGTTCGTAATATCAAGGACACAAAACGAAGAAAAGTCCCCAGACGGCGAGCCCGAAGCAGTGTCCACCCCCATCGCATATACATGATACTTCTCCGGCTTGCCATACTCCCTGTACCCCGCAGTCGCCTTCGCGTGTGGATAAATCACATCAAAGTAGCGCTCACCTGAGGTAATGAACGCCACCTCTGCTGTGGCCGGGTACTCCTGGTGGAACGTCTGCCAGTTGCTCCCGCACTTGGTGCGGTATGTGTCGTATGCCCACCAGAGCTGCCTCTCCGTAAGCTCGTGCTCAACGCCATACGCGCGCCACTTGGACATGTCGCCCCGGAAGGACGATGGCTTGGTCGCAAGCGTGTACTCCTCAGACATCATCCAGGGCAGGAAGACCTTGCTGTAGCCGTTCTGGCCAACCCACAGCTGGTGGGCATGGTTCAGGCCGTTGGCGGTCGTCTCCATGACCACAACAGCGTCAGGAGTGGCCGTCTGGAAGACGGCTCTAACGGTCTCCTCGACATCTGCATAGAAGGCGAACTCAGAGCAGTGGAGGAAGTTGTAGGTGGTGCCACGTGCGCTTTGCGTGTTCGCCGTAAACACGCGTATCATTCCACCGTGGAAGAAAGACATCTCGCGCACATTCGACTTCTCGGTGGGAAACTGGAGCCACTTCGGAAGGTTGTCGTAGAAGCGCTTATAAATCTCGAAGATTTGCTCAGCAGACTCCCGGCTCTGAGCCATCACACCAACGCGAAAGTTGGGCCGGAAGTACGCATGCCAGAAGGCATACGCGGCAATGCCGGTGGTGCCGCCCATCTGCCTGGCCTTGAGGTCAAACACCCATGGATTGTCCTCGATGGCGAGAACAAGCCGCTCCTGGGCAGCGTTAGGCTTGAACGTGATGATCTTCGCGTTCTTGTCAACGATCTTTAGGTGTCGGCAGAAGTACCTGAAGTCTGACGCGCAACGCCTAAGCTCTTCCTCAGTTGACTTGCTCTTCCTTGCCACTCGGATTTATCTCCTCGCGGACCTCGTTCAGAATGTCGCGCAAGCGGTCGAGAACGACAGCATCGCTGTCCTCTTTGATCTTCTCGGTGCGGACCTCGACAAACACGGTGTCCGCCTTCGTCTTCGCAAGCTGCGCCCTCTGCTGCTCTCGCTGGATTTCGTTGTCCATCTCGGGCCTATCGTTCCACTTGTAGCGCTTCTGGAGCAAGAACATCGCAGCGCGCCAGTTGTGGTTCTTCGTGGCCTCGTCGATAACAATCTTGGCGAAGATTGACTCGCCAGCACCCTCTGACCTGCCAATCTCATGGCAGAACCAGGGGTAGAGGGTGTGCGTCAGGTTGGTCTGCCCCTTGCGCACCCACCCCTCAACAGTAGCGGGGGAGATACCCGCCATCGATGCCGCCGACTGGCGGCTGTGGCCGCCCTCAAGAGCCTCCAAGACCTTCAACATCCTCTTCTTCAGCCTGCGCTCGTGCGGGGTAAGGATGATGTCTTGTGGCTCAGGCATCGATAAACCTCTTCTTGTGGCGATGTCGCTTCTTGCGATCCGTCTCCTCAAGCATACACACGTGCATGCACTCGAAGAAGCGGACGGCATCTTTGGCGAAAAACTCAAGGTCCTCTGGCTCGGCATCTTCTTGGATGTCGTTCGCCTGCATGCGCTCCAACATGTTGACCACAATCTGCCTGCACGCCCGGTGCTTAGGCCGGAGTGCCGCATCATGGTAGCCAGACAGCATGTCGATAAGGCCCATCAATTCCATGCCAATGAGCCTGAACGCGGACACAAGCGCCTGCTCAATGGGCATCTCACCGTGCCCGTAATACGCAACATCGAGAGCCTGCTTGCTGCTTGAGAGGCACTCAGCAAGGAGGCCCTCAACAACCGTAGCCTTGGCGATGCCGCCGGACCGGGCGCCCTCATCGTAAACAACGATATCCTTCGAGGCTATCTTGTGGGCGGGGCCGAGCGAGCCACCCTCGGGGGCGAACACACTCACTTTGAGAACCTCTTCAGGCGTGGGCCGAAGTAGCGCGGACCGCTTGTGCGGGCGGAGTCCTTGGACATGCGCAGCATCGCGACGATGACGGAGCGCTCATCGGAGAATCCGCCGCTCTTCGTAACCCTCTCAATAAACCGAACAAGGTCCTTACCCAGGTCCATCTTGCGCAGCGTGGCAACAACCTCTGTGGCGCCAACAGGCCCGGCAGCCTTGACCTCCGCAACGGCCGACTGGAGCATCCCCTTCTCGGAGTCTCCCACAAGCTTCTTGCGCTTGGACTTCTTGGCGGGTGCCTTCTTGGCAGGGGTCTTCTTCTCAGCCATCACTCGTCCTCCATCCAGTTCCAGGCATGGCAGCAGGCCAACCCAATCAGCAGCGCTGCTCGCCTATCATCATTCTTAGCCAGATGAGCCAGCGGTAACGCTGGACAATGTCTGGGTTTTGATAACGTATTACACATGTCACGCTGTGCCGCAACTGCGCGGGACCTTGGCTGGGTTGGCAGTCCGAGCACCACTCGCCACTGCGTAGGCGACACCTCGACATACGGAATGTCCTCGTACCAGGCGCTAGTAGCGAAGCGCTCACGCACCCTGGCTAGGCCAAGTGAGGCTGCGGCATTGACGCCCACATACCCGCCGCCCTCCATGACCACGAGGTCCACATCGAGCATGGTGCCGCTCACAGCCAGATAATCAGAGTGGTCGATATCTCTGAAGTCGACAGGCTCTGTTCCCTCCCAGACGACCACGGCGGTTGGCTTCTTGCCACTCGCCGGGTCGATGCTAATCCACCGGCTTGGGGCCAGGTGAGCAGGAGGTGGGCACTTAGGGAATACGCTCTTTGATTTAGCCACGGGCCTTGGCTCCAAGATGTAACGAATTAAAATAACCTACCCACAGTTACCGGGTTGTAACTGGCAGTCCGGCCAAACGTCAAAAGGGGGATCGGCCATCATAGCAAGGTCGCCCTCTCTCAGGCTGTAGCGCTCGCATAACAAGTCGATCACGTCTTCCGCCGCCATAGGCTTAGAGCAAGTTAGCAAACTGCCCAAATGCCCCCCCTCGTCTGCGAACTTGTACCGCCAAGCGACATGCATAGCGCCGATCACAAGCCCTCTAGGAGATTTAGTTGACCGTGTATAGGCGCGCACGGCTGCGGCATTTTGTCGGGCGTTAGTTGAAGGACGACCAAGTCGTTGACCTTTGTCCGCCCGACGTCCTCCCATCCCACGACCTGATAGCAATAACCAGGGGTCTTCTTCGGTCGAGTCTTCTTCCGGTCGACGAAGGTGATGAAACCGAGGTCCGACGGCTCGCCCCACATGAAGAGAGTCGCCGCGACCGCCTCGACGATAAGCCCGGAGGACAGACCCGCGCCTTCGTTTCGGAAGCACGAGCAATTCCATGCACCCGGCCAAGCGTGCAAGACGTACTCTTGAAAGGAGCTAATCCACAAAGCGCGACCCGTCTCCGTCTCCGCGTAGAGGACGACGCATCGGCCAGGGGGAGCGAACTGAGGCGAGTCGTGCTTCTGTCGGTTGTAATGCCTGTTAGCGATAGGGAGACATTGACGGTCAAAGCGGCCCCTTAGTTGCCACCTCATCGGCCCATCCCCGCAATTCGGATGGCTGTCGATTGGACCCATCCACCGAGCGGCACGACGGCTTTCTTCGTCTCCCTAGCCACGGTACTTCAACCCCGCAGAAGTAAAGCGAGTTCTGCTGCCATCCCACTCAATATCGCTCTCATATAGGTTACGACGGGGGCCGTGGCGGAACTTATCCATGCCAATTTGCGCCTCCCAAGGGCTAGCGCTCTCGTTAACATTATGTAGCAGCCAAGGCACAAGGCCCAAGTCAGCATCATCATCGATAGCTCCTGAGCCCTTCGAATCGCGGATTGTGGGCCGTTCTTTGGTCCTTTTGGCCGCCATTGTGGGCTGTGAGATGCTAATCACCACGCAATCCAGTTCCATAGCCAGCTCTTTGAGGCCTCTACTGACCTGTTCAAGCTCTTCGGTGCGGTTGCTGTTGCGCTTTTGGGAGCGCATCAGCTGGATATAGTCCACAACGATGATGCCGAGGTCCCCTTTTTGGGCTTTATACGACCTGGCAGCCTGTCGAACACCGTCAATCGTGGCCGCCTGGTGCCCAACCACCCTGATTGGGGCTGCTGAGACCTTCTGAGCGGCATGCGTAAGGGCCACTAATTGGTCCTCATCCAGGCCTTGTTGGTCATGAAGCTGCACTGGGATACCGGATTCGGCTGCAATCAGGCGTCCGATTATCTGATCAGCGGGCATTTCCAGGCTGACGACGAGCGCAGGGCGCTTTTGCTCGTAGGCAACAGACCATGCGAAGCCGTTTACGGCCAGTGCGGTCTTGCCATGGCCATTGAGGCTCATGACTAGCACCAGCCATCCGGGTCTGAACCCCCCTCCAGTGGCCTTATCGAGCGGATATAGGCCTGTGGAGATGCGTGGCGGCTTCTTCTCACCCTTTTGGATGGCGTGTACCATCCTCATGTAGTCGTTGACTACGCGCCCCGCATCATCCCCATCCGTTAGATTCTCACCTGACTCCCTCAGCCGTCCCACCAACGCCTCGGCCTCGGAGAGAGCCTCTCCTGGGCTGAGGTCCCCATCCACAGCGATGGACGAGAGCTGTTCAGCGGCTTGATGCATACGGCGACGGGCGGTCATCTCCAGCAAGCGGGCAACGTAGCTGTCTAGCCTGCTGTTACTGCCTGCTCTATTGAGCAACTGCACAAGGGTGGGTCCGCCAATACGGCCCCATGTCCCCTGGTCACGCAGCACCTCTTCGAGGATGACCTCATCGTAGTCGTTGTGCCGCTCATAGGCGGCCACAACGCCGTCCCAGATGAAGCGGTTCACATCATTGAAGAAGTCATCGTCCCCGATACGGCTGGTAACAGACGGGGTGAGCGATGGGTCCAGGAGCAAGCAGGCAAGCACCTCGCGCTCGACGCTGCTGCTCTGCGGTAGAAATAGCGGGTCCATTACTCTCCACCCCCGCTTCCGTCGTCCTCTTCTTCCAACGCCTGAAGCTCGTCTCTTGTGAGGATGAATATGGGGTCTTGGGAGGCGCAGATCATTTCCATCGCCTCAACAATGTTCTCTACCCCGCTGGACTCACTGCACCACTCCCAACCAATCCAATGCACAGGAGCCTCCCTGCGGAACTCACCGCTCACAGAGACGTACCCAAGGGTTTTAGAGGGCCAGTCATCCGAGCGGTGGTGAGGGGACCCCATTAGCATTGTGATATTCAGACACGACCAGTCCTCCGGTCTACACTTCGAGTAGAGCACGGCTTTTGCCAGGAAGAAGACTGCGCCAGCGGTAACGTCGTCGGACATGTCCGGCACAAAGCCGTCGCTTGAGGGGGCGCCCTCTTCAACCCTGCGGTGAGACGAGCCATCTGGGTGGACGGCGCGCATGCCGGGCCTCCACTCCCACCCATCTGTTTGAACCAACCTGAGCCCGAGCCTGTAGGTATCTGCGTCCATTATCGGTCCCAGTGGCTGTCTTCAGGAGGTGTCGCCCCACCGTTCAAAAAAGACACAAAGCTCGCTGCCCTGCTGAAAGCCATCGCATCCTTATCCTCCCAACAAAGATGATCGTAACGCTCGTCTTCGACATTGAAGCGCTTCAGCACTTCAAACCTCAAGTCAGCAGGCATACCGTCATGGTCAACAGGCGTGTAATGACCCACCTCAAAAGTGATCACATTACCATCTCGATCGTAATCTTTCTTGATGTACCAACTCATAACTAATCCCCTGTGTAGAAAAAGACACGTAAAACCACCCCGCGACCTCTGGTGACAACACGTGGCAACAGCTGAAGCAGGGTGGAACCCATAAACCCAGAGAGAGCTACTCCGAGGGTTAGGTCAGACTGAACGAGTCCCTGGGGGATGTCAAGGGCTGTTCAGCGCTGAGAGGCTCTCCCGCCGCCTTACCACACCTAGGGCAGCGGATTGAACCGTAATATACCGCATCGCACTCCAGGCACGCGCGGTCTTCTCGAATCTTGTTAGAGCATGCGGCCAGCATGAGGCTGACGTTATCCACTAATAGCCCCCGTGTTTACGCTTGGTTTGTCCCATGCGTGGGTTCTGCGGCCTGGCGGCCGCCTGACGGGCTCGCGCCCTCGCTTGAGACACGGACTCGCCTGGGTCGCGGAAGCCACTGCGGCGGATGTGGGCAGCAGCTGCCTCCTGGCTGGGGAAGACCTGTGGGCCATCGCGAGTCTCACCGTGCTCAGAGGGCAACCCTCCGTACAGCCTCCGCATCGCGTAGTTACCACTTTGCATGGGGTCGTCGAGATCGGACGCGACCTCCAGGGTGACGTCTTTCAAGACCCCTCGCGTATAATCAGCAACCCCAGGGGAGCTTTCAAAGCGGTCGTCTTGCAGTTGAGCATATTCGGCGCTACGAACGTCGTCCATCACCTGACTCTCAAAGTCCGTAAGGCGACCACGTGCGTCAAACCCCTTTCTAAGCCGAGCACTCGCCTTCTCGATCAGACCAGGGTTCATCGGGTACTCCTGAGGCAACCCCAGGTAGTAACGAAGCCGGTCAGCCGCTGACATCTCGTTCTGGAAGTTCTTCTTCAGCTTGACCGGCTTGCCACTCTCAGCAGCAGCCGCAGCTTGACGCGCCTTGGGGCGCTTGGGGGTCTTGTCAGCCATCACTTACCTCCATGAGCGGCAGCACCCTGCCGCGCCTTCATACGCTTGTAGACTCCCATGATGTAGGCGTAGTTACCAGCCTTACCGGCAGATACGGCTTGCTCCTTAGCGCGCTTCCAGAGCTTCTCGTCACGAGTTGTCTTCACTACGTTCGTAGGCATACTACCTCTTAGCCGCCGCCTGTCTGGCGGCCACCATCCGAGCGAGGAGTTCTTCAGCAAACCGCCCCTGCTGGGCCGTAGGTTGACCCGCGCTGGGGTCGCCAGTCAACACACGGGCGGCCATGCTGCGCCGGAGAGCGGCGTCGGGCTCCATGGGCGGAGCCGACTCAGCGTAGGGGAACGCGGCTTGAGACGGCGTGAGCCCAAAGCTCTGAGCCGTCGGCTGGGCAGAGGCGTTATTACGCATAAAGATACGAGCGCTCTCGTTGCGGATGAGCGCCTCGTTCTCAGACGGTGTCAAGCGGTTGAATGGGTTCACCACCACGTGACCGTCCGGCGCTGCGTAGCCGCCGATGTCGGGGTTAGACCTGAACCACTCCAGCTCGCTACCGCTCGGGTCGCGGGTTGGGGCCAGGGGCATTGAATGAGACTGTCGAGGGTCGTAGCGCTCAGGCAAAACCAACCACCTCGCGCGCGTGTGCGCGCTCTACTAATTTAGGTGATCTCCTCGTTCCAATCTAAGAGATGCTCACCATACTAGAAGCAGCCGCTCCCTAGCTGGCGAAACGCCATCAAGTTAGCGACTTTACGAACACGGCGGCTTTGCACAAAAGCAAACCGCCGAAGCCATCCAATGGTAACCTCCAAAGCCACCGATTGGACCGAGACTTAGCGGAGCGTACAGTCTACGCTCCTCTAACTCTCTAATATCATTGATATGTCAATATTGTAGCATGAATTGAGGGATTTGTAAACCTGGCCGTACGGGTGCCCCTTTTGGCCTTTGGGGCCAACGGGTCACGGGGGGTTTGGGTGATCAGATTTAGTGCTCAGTTCGGAAATTGCGGTGCGTGAATTTGTCATAACGCAGCCTCGGCGGGGGGAGGGGTCACCGCGTCATTGGTTTACCGACCGGTCAGTCAACTAACCGTAATGAGTTTACCTACCGACCGGTCAGTCAGCTAACCCAAGCGTATAGCTACTATCCACCCAGTGTATAGTTACTATCCACCCAGTGTGTATAGCTACTGGCCAGGGAGTGTATACCAACTATACACCCCACCGCTCCCTGTCCAGCCTAGCTCTAATCGGGCAACTCACGTACGCGCGTGATTCCCTACCGCTGAGGATGGCATCGGGTGGAGGAGCTGGCTCCAGGTTCCGGAGAGCGCCGGGGAGGGGAGAGGGGCTCGGGGCCTAAGCACCCAACTACCGACCCACCAAAACCCTCAAAAAAAACACGCGCCGCAAACCCCTGGAATCAGTAGCCTTCCCACTTGCAGAGGATACGTTGCGCAACGAAAAGTAACGGCGTTGTACGAATTATGTTGCACTGGGGTCTGCTAGGCCTCAATGTGGCCTTAGAACCCATGACCCACAATCGTCCGGAGCACGCGATGAAACCCAAGCCAACCGTAAACAAATCCGAGCTAACAGTAACGGCCCCTGAGGGTTGGGCGTTCGAGAGCGGCATACTCCATGAGCGTGTGTGCCATGACGCCAGCGAGCTGATAGAGGCTACCGCCGAATTCGTAGAATTCGGCGAGCCGTGCACAGACGCGTCGTGTGACTGGTGTCATGCGTAAGTGCAGGTGCGGAAGCGACAAGGCGCCGCGATGGCGCTGCGACGCCAGAGGTATCCCGCTGGACAAGCGATGTTCTGAATGCTGGCCAGACGCGCGCAAGAAATACCGGCGTGAGATACTCACCGGATACGACCAGCACGATGTAGACGAACCCATAAACCCACAAGGGGATGACAATGATTTGTCCAAAGCAATCAATTGAGACCAAGCACCTACCACCAACAAACCACCGTGGAGCACGCGTATCGGCACGATGCGACGTGAAGCGCGTCGAAACCCCCTGGGAGTATGAGCTGAACGCAGCTGAGAACCATGCGCTCGCAGCATGCGCACTGGCCAAGACTCTCGGATGGGATATGCCCACGCACTTGGCGTCTACTCAGAAGGGCTACGTGGCCGTCTACTCCGATGGTCTTTCATATATCAACCTGCCCTAACCCATAAACCCAAAACCGGGAGTAGCTACCCATGACCACTATCTCAGGCGCACGTATCGTCTACGCAGTCGAGACTGGCCCTTACGCGGAGCCTAGTCGAAAGACGTTCCCAAGCCTGGACCGAGCCAAGGCCTACGCCGTAATCGTACGGACTACGGGCTCCATTTACTGCGAGGTACAGCCACGATACCAGGCTGGCGTTGAAAGACGCAGCCTAATCGAACGATTCAACACGACCCACAACCGATAGGGGAAGACAATGGCGAAGATTTACACCGCAGACGACCTAGCATCGATGGACATCGAAGCGTTTGAAACGCTCACCGAAAATCATATCATTCAATACCAACTGACCGATGACGAGTCAGAAGCGCTTGGCTGGTTAGGTGACAGATACCTTATCAGTAAGCATCTGCTGAGCGAACGTGACCATGACGGTGTCGTAAGTATCGGGCCTGACCTGATCAGCTGGTGCCTTCACCAGGACGGTGTCGACCGCGTCCCATGCCTGTCAGAAGATACGCAGCTGGCGAGACTGGTCTGGTACATCGGACCGCGTCCAGAACTCTGGTAGCCCACTAACCCAGCCCATAAACCCACAAAGGGAGTAGCTACCCATGAACACTATTAAGATTTACGACGGGCCGTCACAGCTCGACGGCGCTCGAATCATCGTCCTGATGACAGGGCTCGAAAAGAGCAGCAAGAACGCCAAGACAGGTGACATGCTCCAGACATGGATTATGCGCCACGATGTCAAACCGAACGACGCCCAGAAAACAGGGCAGGACGCCAGCGTGTGTGGGCAGTGCCCACTGCGGCCCTTGCTCCACAAGGCCAAACCGGTCGAGGCCAAGCCCTGCTATGTGAAGACGTTCCAGGCCGCCCGGTCCACGTGGAAAGCTAACCGTAACCTGTCCGTCACGCCCTTGTCGGCCGTGCCTGGACTGGTAGCGGGTCGACGGGTTAGGCGTGGCTCGTATGGTGACCCGGCTGCTGTGCCTGCTTACGTGTGGGCCAGCGTCGACCCCTTCAAGGGGACCGGTTACACACACCAATGGCGTGAGCACACGCTAGGGTCGAGGGTGATGGCCAGCGTACACACGCAAGCCGAGCGCCTAGAGGCTAAGGGCAGGGGATACCGCACCTTTCGAATCATCTCGGACGTGAGCGAACTAGAGCGGGGGGAGGTCCTGTGCCCGGCATCTAAGGAGGCCGGAGCGCGGACAACCTGTGAGAAGTGCAACCTTTGTGATGGTCGCAAGGGTGACAACGATAACCGTAAAGACGTGGCAATCGTCGCGCACTAGGGGAGAGACAATGGATATCAACGTATTGCTTCGAGAGCTTGCTGTGAACGCAGCGCGCAAGGCGCGGATATGGCAGGCGCGAGATAACAACCATGAACGTGGGCTCGCCGAGGTGGCGCACTCGATTGAAAACTGGCTGCACCACAGGGCGCCCCTACTGCCAGGGTATGACCCTGACTGGCAGGTGAGTCCAAAGACGGGCGACAGGGTTTACGAGTTCCCATGGGAAGCAAGCAAGGAGCGCGAGTACCTCGACGCCGTAATGAATGGCGAAGAGGACGGAGCCTAAACCCATTAACCCAGAGAGGACAGGACAATGGACGACTTCGAAAAGATAGAACAGGCGATTCGGGATATCTGCCATTCAATGGCGCTGCACACGATGACCTCAGAGCGACAGTGCCAAATATCAAAGACGCTAGGTGAGGTCGTTTTGCCGCACGTTATCGACCTCCACAGGGCCGTGCTAGAGGATGCTGACGACCTGACGAACGAGTAACAGACCCATTAACCCAAAGAGGAGAGAGACAATGACGAAGCACACACAAGGACCGTGGACGGTGGAGACGATACTCGACCAAGATGGTGACGGGAGTAGTTGTTTCCCCAGCTATGGCCGGTCCCGCGAGGAGTATATTCTCATGAATCCGACCCCTACTGATGACGATGAGATTGAAGCGAACGCCCGCCTGATAGCGGCCGCCCCGCTCCTGCTGGCTGCGCTTAGCGCGGCCCGTGGGAACATCGACGATTCAGGGATGGGCCTGGAAGCCTATGGCAATCTCATCAATCAGATTGACGCAGCGCTCGACGCCGCCGAGGAGGGCTAGACCATGGGCAGGAACAGCAAGGCCGACAGGGCGCGGGGCGAGCGAATGCTGGCCCAGGCGCTGGAGCATGTGCGCCAGGCGGATATCGTTGCGGAGGCGGGGCGTCAGGCCCTCCTCGCGGCCCTGCGGGGGCACGAGTGGGGGCTTGAGCACGCTGGTGTGGTGAAGCAGCTACGAGCGGCAACAGTCGTGCGGAGTGAGGCTCGCCGCATGTCCGCGCGGGTGTCAAACCAGTATGACGTCGAGGGGTTGCGTGCGTTCCTTTCCGAGACAATCACCAAAGCCGAGGAGGGCTAGACCATGGGCGAATCACGCGACTTCCCAGAGCCAGACGACGACGGGCCTCCCCTGGAGTGCATGACGTGCGGACGCGACGAGCATGACCCGGACATCGAGGCCATGGTCTATCAGAACTGGAACGACGACCACGGCAACCGGATGTACAAGTGCGCAGCGTGCGACGAGGCTTGACGGCGTGCAACAGGCGTGATAGTGGTGCGGAACCCATAACGAGAGAGGGAGAGCTATGCAGGACGTGAACGAGCGCCGATTTATGCGAATCATGTCGAGCGTGGACAGTCTGTGCAAGACGGTCCACCAGTGCGACATTCAGCCCGGTGACCGTGGGCCGCTGCGCCATATCGGCGCGGTGATCGCGGAGATTGCGGAGGTACTGGACGAACTGAAGGAGATTGAACGTGGGATCACAAATTGATGACGACGCGAAGCAATGCAAGGACGCGTGGCAGAAGGGCTACGAGTTCGGGCGGAGCGAGGCCATGCACGAGATGTGCGGACGCGTGGCAGGTGCGCCCATAGCGCACCAGTCCGATGGTGAGGCCTTTTGGACCTACCACCTCCAACGGGTGGAAGGGGGCGAGTATGACTGAGAAGAAGAGCAAGAGCGTGTGGGACATCATGCGCGAAGGGGACGCACTGGCTGAGCGGATGGCGGAGCTGTTCCGACTGGAGGCTGACCAGGGCTTGACCGATGAGGTGAAGGCCGCAGCTGAGGGCGTGCGGGGTGCGCTCGAAGAGTACGAGAGCGACCTGGCAGCGAAGTACCTACGGGTAGACTTCGCAAAGAAGCACGCTCAGAAGTCCGTCGAAAAGCTCAAAGAGCAGGTCGCCACCTTCCAGCGTGTCATCAAGTCCTATCAGCGCACCATTGAGCGGTGTACCAGGCTCGGTGTGGACATCTTCGAGAGCAGGCGTGCCACGCTGGGCATCGCTGAGGATGTACCGCTCAAGTTGCCGGACGACAGCAAGGCCTGGATGGTCAGGAAGGATGGGCACGCAAAGCCCGTATGGGCACAGCGCAACGAGGCGCTGCTGCCAGACGACGTCAAAGAGCCTGTGCTGCGGGTCAACAGGGACCTGCTGCTGCAATGGGCGGAGACAGCAACACCGCTACTCGATGACCGAGGCGAGCCGGTGGTCACCATCGAGTGGGTGGACGGCACCCACACGAGAAGAAAGTAAGAAAAACCCAAAAGGAGAAGAGCTATGACTGAGATAGTAATCACGATAACTCGTAAAGAGTTAATCGCAATCGCCAACGCGCGTGCAGCGCGCTGTGGCCTGGACGTGGGGAGCCTGGCGCTCGTGGAGCCAAAGCGTGGCTACACATACCCCTCAGACCGACCCACACAGGTGTTGCCTGTGTACAGCGATGACGTGGAAGACGGCGACGACCCGTTGGCAGACGGGTGGTGCATCGACGGGGTAAAAATCATGCTCAGGCTGAAGGAGGAGAGCGATGAGTAACCCAGGACCAGAGCTATTCAAGGCCATGCTGGCCTTTCAATCCACGAACCCACGGGTGGACAAAGGGGGCAACAATCCACACTTCAGGTCGAAGTACATCACGCTCGAAGACCTGACCAGCGTGGCACGGGCGTGCAACAAGCACGGCCTCGTCTTCTGGCACCATCAGGTCGACGAGGACGGGGTGAGCTACGAGGTGACCACCCTCGCACACGCAGAGAGCGGTCAGTGTATCGAGACCAGGGTCAAACTGCTCTTCGGCAAGAACGACAGCCAGGGGCAGGGGTCTGCCAAGACCTACGCCAGGCGCTACGGGCTCGCCGGGTTGTTCGCGCTGTGTGACACCAAGGACGACGACGGCATCGGCGCCATGGAGTCCACCGGGCGGGCGTTCGTCAAGGATGAGCGCACCGGGAAGGGCAGTTGGTCTGCACCGGCAGAGAAGTCGGAGGTATTCGACGACGTCCCTTTTGATTCAGGGGTGACGGACGACCTCCGCACCCCGGAAGAGAAGGCACGGCTCGAAGAGGAGGAGCGCAAGGCGAAGCATCACCCATCCTGGCAGGAGAACAGGGGCAGGTTCTGCGCAATCATCTCGATGGAGCTGGACATCGACTACTACGAACTCTGCAAGTTCCTGGAATCAAAGGGCCTACCAAGGCCGAGTGGGATGGATGAAAGACGGCGCAGCAGGACACTCGACAACCTCAGAACCGAGGCAGGTCGTTATGCATTTCTTAACTGGAAGGAGGAACGATGAAGAAGTCACGCAAGGGGAAGCTGACAGAGTCCATGCCAACGATTGGGATCAGGCTCCCACCGCACGTCCGGAGGAGCCTCGACGACTATTGTCGAGAGTTCAACGGGAAGATGGAGAACGTCCAGCTGGGCGCCACTATCAAACCAAGTTCGCTCATCCGGCACGTCGTTATGGATTGGATGCGGAAGCAGGGCATCGAAATCTAAACAGGTGCATGGACTGCAAGCGATTTGTTCGAGAGGAAGACGCACGGTGTGAGCCGTGCTGGCAGAAAGAGTTGAGAATTCAGATACGGCGCCAAAAAGGCGCAGCAAAAAGAAGGAGAAGAGATGAACGTCGTAATTTTAAAGGGTCGACTGGGAGCCAAGCCGGAACTTCGGCGCGTTGGGGCGAACAACACCCCGGTGGTTGAGTTCTCGCTGGCCACACCAGGCTTTGCGAAGGGCGAAAAGACCACCGACTGGCACAGCATTACGCTCTGGGACAAGCAGGCTGAGATTGTCTGCACCCAGGACAAGGGTGACGAGGTAGCCATCGAGGGTAGCCTCAAGTGCGACGAGTACACGGACAAGGAGGGCAACAAGCGCAAGAAGGTCTACGTGCGCGGCTACAAGTTCCACTTCTGCGGCTCGCGTAGACAGAACAGCCCACCCACAGGGCAGACTGGACCGACATCGAATCCATACAAGGACGACGACATCCAGTGGTAGGCTAAGCATCTCCCCGTTTGAGTTCTGGCCCCTGGTGGACGACCACAATCCAACAACCTTTCCGTTCGCCGGGGGCCATATTTATGTACGCACTCGCAATAACACTACTCATGACCACCACGATGCCCATATCGGACCGCGTCCTGGTGGAGCACGCAGCCAGGTGCGGCCTAGACCCCTATCTAGGGGCCCGTTTCCTGGAGATTGAGACCCTGGCGGGCCTACCCCCCAGATTGAGGGGAATGACGCTCGCGAAGGCCTGTTTCGAGTCCCGTGGGAACCCTCGGGCCATCGGTGATGGCGGTAAGGCTGTGGGGATTGTCCAGTTATGGCCCTGGGCGGAGCAGTTCATCCACGACCGGACTGACCCCATCGCCAGCATCCACGTGTTCCTCGGCAGGCTGGTGGCAACCGTCAAGACGGTGCATCGCTACTGTCCAGGGGTGCGTGACAGGTGGAAGCTCGCCTGGATACGCATCAACCGTGGCCCCTTCTGGAGAAGGGCCGACAGAAAGGGCGAGGCTCGGTGCTCAGGCACGTCGCCAGCCGGGATGAAGCGCCTACGCAAGTGGGCTCGGCTCAGTCGTTGAGCTTCGCGATGAGGGCCTCTAGCCTCCGGTCAGCGCTCTGGACGACGCCAGCGAGGTCTTCCTGGAGCTTGTCCCTTTGGGCTGCGACCTTATCCTCGGCCTCTCGGCAGTCCTTTCTGATGCTGACTATCACGGCATCGTAGCGTGTCCTCATCAGCTCGACACGCTCATCAAAGGTGTTGTCGATGCGGTCAATCTGCTCCTGGAAGGACTCGACGAGCTTGTCTAGTCGCTTCTGCATGCCCAGGTGCTGCCAGATTAGAAAGAGGACCATGATGCCAAGGGCACCGAAGTCGAGCAGCTGTGTGCCCACCGCCTCAGGCATCATTCTCGGGTGGTCTGAACCATCACCTTGAGTTCAGCGGTGGTTTTGTCAAGTTCAGAGAGGACCGCCTCAGTCTTCTCGACCACCTTCACGAGCCGGACCTGCTGCTCCTGGATGGAGCGCACATCGGACTCCAACTGGATGATGTCCTCATCATGTTGCGCGGTCTTTGTGACGAGCATGTCCTGGGTATCGTTGGACAGGGCTACATTGGCCGCAGCTGTGGCGACAAGGGATAGCGCTACGCCAGCCCAGGTAGCCACTGCGACTACGTTGTTCTTGGCCCATCCGCCGACACTCATGACTCTTCGCTCTCTTCAGTCTCGTCCGCGACGACAGACTCGACCTTTGAGCCAGTTGCGGCAGCGAGGCGCACAACAAACATCACGACTGGCGTGAGCACAGCGCCTACGGCGACACCGTAGTCCATTGGGTTGAGCACCACGAACCCTCCCAGGTGGAGGATGCACGCCACCACTGCGGCGGCGATGACGGCTGTCTCTGGGGCATCAATGGGCTTTGAGTGGACTGTCTTAATCACGGTTCACCATCCTCGTCGAAGATTTCAATAGCCACGTCGTCGTCGATTTCCATGGAGCCTGTCTGGATGAAGACCTCATCGGTCCGCATGACGGCCAATGTCTCGGCAATCTTCTCGACGGGCACAAACTGCATGGCGTTAGATGCAGCGGTAAACGTCTCCATCCCAGTGGTCTTGCCGAGCGAGTCCAGGAAGGACGCGGCCATCAGCGGCAGGCGTAGGATGTCCTTGTCTTTGTCACTTAGTGCCATTGCAGTGCTCCTTGAGTACAGCGGCACTCACCTTGAGCTTCTCTGGCGCTGCGATACACACGCGGACCACTTCGGGGTCCTCTGGTGCGTGGACAACCAGGCACGTGCCCTGGCCAGCGACCTTACTGAGCTTCCAGCCACCCGTCTGAAGGTGGTAGGTGCTTCCGCAGCCGGGGGCTAGCAGTAGGATGAACATCACAGCGAGCTTCTTCATGACACGTCCTTTGGCGGGGTCATCACACGGACAAACCCTACCAGCCTCTTCCAGGCTTCGTCACCTTCTGTCATCACTTCTTTCGCAACTGCACCACCGCCAGCGACCCGGCTATGGCCATATCCAGAGGAGTTGCCAGCCACACAGGTCACAGTTCGAGCGTCTTTGTCAACAGCGACGACGATTCCGGTATGGCCTTGACGGTTGATACCGTCGAGCACCTTCTGGCGCTCAGTCTCCGGCTTAGACATGCGTGTGCGGACGAAGATGAGCCCTCTAGGGTTGGGCACATCCCAGACATCGTCGCGGCTTACGTGCCGCTCGTCTGGCGCCTTTATCCAGTGGCTGACAGCGCGCCCTGTGCGGACGTACTCGATGGCGAAGCCTGCTCGGGCGACCTGACGGCAGCAAGAGGAGACGAAGTAGGCGCACCAGGGTGGTCGCTTGGATGGTCTGCCGCCTCCATCATGGATAAACCAGGAGACATCTGGCCCAGCGTTCGAGCCCTCGCTCTCTGTTGCGCCTTGTTTGAGCCACGCCTCTGCGACTGAGGCCAGGGCCTCATTGGGGCGTATGCGGGAGCGAATAGACCTGATGAGGTGTTTCATAATGGTGATCACGCTACGGCACCGTTGGTAGTCTAAGTTGCGCGGCTGGGTTCGCCCGTCTGAGCAGCCTTCTAAGCTCTGGCGGGAGGTTGGCGTCTCCGTTTTCAGGGTCGTAATACTGGGCTCCGATGCCAAACATGTTGGTGCCGCCAGTGACCAGGAGCCTGTTGAGTAGATTGGGGGCGTCGGGGTCTGCCATGCTCGGGTCGGGCGGCACCAGGCCTGGGATGCCTGTCTCTGCCATGCCTTCGCCCAGGGCCTCGCCCATGGACTCCGCGATGATGGGGGTAAAGGCGAGCGCGATGGGAATGGATCGCTGCCCCAGATGGACAAGCATGTCGTATGCGTTGTCCTTGGCCTCTTCATATTCCTGATCGGTCAGGGGTTCGCCAAGGTAATCCTCATTACTGAGCACCCCGACAAGCGGGGACACAAAGGGGTGGAGCTTGTTCCTCAGCATCCTGCCGATCCTGCGCGAGTAGTCGACATTGAGGTCCATGGCCGCCATGTCATCAGCTTCTGACTCAGAAAGCCCGTAAGGCATCAGGTGCCTGATGGTGGCACCGCGCCCACCCTCAAGGGATATGTGCCAGTTGCCGATGACGAGCTTGCGGTAGTCTGCACTCTCTGGGTCATTGAACCTCCTCAGCCTCTCCCTCCAGGAGACCTCGTCCTCATCATCGCCAAGGCCAATCATTGCCAACGCAGCAAGCGAGCCAAGCCACGCTGTCTCGAAGACGGCCTCTCCCACGAGCCTCCCTCGCTGATAGTCGCTCACGTCCTTGAAGGGGCCAACGCCAGACATCACCAAGGGAAGGACTTTGGGGTCGTACTCCCGGTCCTTTATTTTCTTGAACCACTCCGGGTAATTTTTGTAGTTGAGGGGCTTGGTCCAACTCCTCCTGGTGAGAAGGCCGGTAAGGGCCGCTGACGGGATGGTCCGAAGAGCGTTCTCGACAATGCTGGCCATATATTTCGGCGCGTATAGGAGTCGGCGTGCGAGCACCCCTGCGATGTCTTTGGCGCCCTTCCCTTTGGCTCGCCCTTCGGTGCCTACCCGCCAGTCACCGCTGCCCGTAAAGACGTTAGTCATGTAGGCGTCTGACTCAAGGTCAGCAAGCAGTTGGGGGTCGGCCTTGACGGCCTTGACAAGTTCGGTGGCGCTCAGGTCTGACGGGATGCCTGCCTCGGTGAGGCGCTTCTTTAGCGCCCTGTCGAAGTAGTCCCTTCGGAGCATGTTGAGGGTTAGCGCGTAGGCGTTCTGGCTGGGCTCAATCAGTCGTTCGCCAATGGCTCGGCCAAAGCCGCCAAGCCTATTGAACAGGTTGGTGGCAAACTCCTCCTGTTTTGCATCAAGGGTGCCCCCGTGCCTTCCGCCAACGCCCTCGACATCTGCGATCTCCCCTCCGGCCAGGTCAAATACCGCCTGGTACGGCTGGTCAACCAGGCCTTGCTGAAGTCTCCTCGCGCTCGCCCTGCCTGCGGGGTTGTTGACGACCGCTGCCGCCAGCATCTTGAGGGCGGGCGGTATTGTCTTAATCCAGGCCTGCTCTTTGGTGAACAGCGAGCGGGCAAGGAGGTTCATGCCCTGGCGACCGAGAGCACTGTCCTCCCCCGATGAGCGGAGCGCCCTGGAGGCGTCAAAGACATCCTGCACCGCATTGCTCGCGGTAGGGGAGAGGATGACCCCGGCTTGAGACTTGTCTACCGCGTTTAGGCGGATGGATTTGGCAGCCCGTATGTCATGGTCCGCAACGACAACGACGCCCTCGGCCCTGTCATAGCGCTTCTTCGCCTCCTTGAGCAGCTTAGCATCCCTCTTGGTTGGGGATGCCTTGCCCTCAAGCCTCCTAATGACTCGGCTCAGGGCGCGCATCTTCTTGACGGCGCCCTGCCGCATCGGAGTTGCTCGCGCCTCCAGTTTGTCTGAGGCGGCGTATTCCCTCTCGATAAAGTCTCGCTGCGCCTTGCTTAGTTCCAGGCCGCCCTTGTCAACCTTGGCCTTCGCAAGCGCCTCGACGAGGGTGAGGTCTTTGTCGAGAAAGAATTGGCTGTACCGGCCAGCCAATCCCCATGCGCGCTGGGCTTTGGCATTTGCTTCGGCTATCTTTTCAGACACCTCTCTGACGCTGTCTATTTTTTGGGCAAGGCTGTTTCTCTCCGCCTGCGTCTCGGCCTTGCCGTACTTCCTGAGCAAGTTCCTGTAGACCCTGCGGTGCTGAATCTTTGCGTGCCCAAAGGCGAGCTTCTCAACATGGTCAGCGTTACGCCCAGTGGCGATGATGTCGTCGAGCATCGCATCGAAGGGGTCTGTGGTCTTGGCCGTAAAGTCGTCAGGCGTGCGAGTGTGCAGGTCTCTGGCCTGAAGCTCAGCCAATGCTTGAGACACAGGCACCCTATCCTGACTCATGGTCTTTTTGACGCGGCCTGGATCGTCGGGGAACATCTCCTCAAGAAATGCACGGGTGTCCTCATTCGATGCGTTGTTCGCATCCGAGTGAAGGCCTGCGGTGCGAGCCTGCTTCTCAACGACATCGGCCAATGATGCAGACGGGTCTGACGCGGCGGTGTCAACGTCAACGTCTGCCTGGTCTAGTCCTGCCTGGGCCTGGGCCTGGGTTGTCCTTGGCTCAGCCTCCCCGGCGCGGGGGCGTGTTGGCACAGCAGCGACCTCTCCCGCCAGTGCCTTGTCGGCCTCAACGCGGCGAACTGCCACGTCTGTGTCAGCCTCGACCTGTTCTCTGGGTGTAGGCCGCCTAGCCAGACTAAGCCCTGCCGCTGGAAGACCAGCAGCCGTAGCCTCTGTGATCGCTGCGCGCGCTACGGTTGTGGGGTCTACCCCCAGCAACAGGCCTTCGCCCTCACGGGTGCCAATCTGCTCCAGCACAGACTCTCCAGCGCCAGAAAAGCCCTCCACGGCGAGACCTTTTCCTATGTCTACAGCCTTGCCGCCTGCGCCTCGACCAATGCCGCCGAGAAACTTGTCCGCTACAGCGCCGAGGCCTGACGCCCCAAAGCCAAAGCCGATGTCCGCAACCGTGATGTCATCGTCGCCCCGGTACATGGAGCGAGCCTTTGCATGGTCGCCAACCCTGGTCAGGATAGACAGGGGAAGGCTTGCGACAGCGGTAACTACTTGGGGGACAACGGCTGCGCCAGACTCACCCATCCATGCAAAGCCCTCGGAGATCTTCCGGTAGTCGCCCTCGCCAACGCCTTCGACGATGGCGCTCCACGCATCAACACCGTCGCCCTTGAGGGATGGCGTCCCCCTGACGGATTGCTCGGTGGTGGAAGCAATCCTGGCTAACTGGGTGGTGGACTCTGCGGGGGGGAGGGGGTCGTCAGAGACCATACCCCCGTACATTCCGGCGGTGCCGGGGAGTGGGGCATCTGGCATGTCAGCGGGCTCAAGGTCACGCCTCTGCTCAAACAGCTCCAGGGCCTCGGACGGTGCCACGTACCCTGACGCGCGCTGCACGGCCTCAGCGGTGGAAAGAAGCCCGGTGGGAACACCAACCACTTCAGCGGCCATGGACCGCCCCAGCTTCTCCGGCATGCCCGGTGGCTCCTCAAGCTGCTGGAAGCCGCGCATGGTCTGCGCTAGGCCACCAAAGCCAGCGGACTCAATATCTTCGGGCGTGAAGTCAGTCTGAGATGGCTGTGGGGCAGCGACATTTGCTGCCTGCTCGGGTGTTCGGTCATAGATATCCAGTAAGCGCTTAACTGACTCAGCATCGCCTGCCTTGTCGGCAGCGCGCATAAGCTCAATAAGCTCAGTCCTGTTGGCCATGCTTTTGCCTTGCTGACTCAACAAACTTGATGTCTTCATCCGTAATCGGCGCGTTGTAGACAGCGCCGGATGACGCGGGGGGCCCAGGAGCGTCACCTCTCTTTTTGCGCAAAATACTTTCCTGTTCAGCCACATAGGCGTTCAGGAACGCGGCCTGCCCCGCCTTGCTCTCAGGGTTGGGTATGCCTTGTGCAGCCCTAGAGGCCGCCAACTCCCTTTCGCTTCTTGTGAGTTCGTTTTCAAACTTTGACCGCGAGCGCTGCTCTCGATTGCGCGCAAACTCCAGACTGGTCTCCTGCTTTTCGGCAATCCGCTCTTCCTTGGACCCTTTGAGTGCTTGGTCGATGGCCTTCTTGTCGCTGGCCTTGATGCCCTTGACGATGCCTCCGTATTTCTTGCCGCTCCGGCGGGTGGAGAGCATCCCCATCGCCAGGTCTTCACGGTCGGCATCTGTAGCCCCGGATAGCGGCCCGGTCCTAGAGGACCAAAGCCGCTCGCGCACCGTTTGAATCTCCTCAGGGGTGTACTGCCTGTTTTCACCAAAACGCCTGTTGAGGGAAGCGGCAATACTGTCGGTAGAGTACCTACCGGTTCCCTCCTGGAAGCCCTGGAAGTCGCGCCTGTGGTTCATCAGGTGACCAAACACACGCTGGTCATCAGGGCTCCCGCCAGATACGGACCGGGCCTTCCTCAACGCGCCCTTGTCGGCCTTGTCTTGAGCGGCCTTGATGCTGGCCTTGCGCTGGTCCTCAAGCGACCTGCTGGTCAGGGTCTGTTGGCGCAGGTAATCTGCGCGCAGCCTGTCCAGTTCGCTCATGGGTCTTTCTGGCTTGGGCTCCTTGGGGAAGAGCTTGGCGACCTGCCCGATGGCGCGCTTTTTGTGCGCGTTGGTGGTGAGGTCGTCCCAGTTGGTGGGTGTCACATCTGGACTCGACTCCGCTGCCTTGAGCAGCATCGCCCTCTCCCTCGCGGTGCGCGCTGCGGGTGCTGCGGCAAGGATAGCGGCCATCCTGATGGGTGGCGCCTCTGGCCTCGGGCCAATATCCCGCATGGCCTGCCGTCGCAGGACCTCCTGGCCAACCGCGTCGTTGAGGGCAGCGCGCCTAAGCTCGACGTCTTGCCTCTGCTGCGCTGTTACTGCTGGGTCGGCGGGTGAAAGCCCAAACTGGGTGGAATACCTCAGTGGCAACGGCTCAAGCGGCACGGGCGGAGGGGACGGCATTGACCCCATGGCCGTGGCGTGCTCGGCCGGAGTCATCACCATGTCCGTCCCCATGTTTGCGCGAGACAGTATTTCCTGCGCCATCGTTGTGTAGCCAGGGGTGGTTGGCGCTGTTGTTGTTGTTTGGATTGCCTGCATGGCCCTGGATAGTGGGCCTGTCATCCATGGCTCCCTCGCAAACGTTGCAAGGCCGCGCATGGCAGCCTGCTGCGCTTGCAGGTCTCCGGTCGAAACAGCAAGGTGCCGCGCGCGCTCAAGGTCGGCCTGCGCGTTGTCTAGCATTGTCGTGATATCCGACTCGACCTGTGCCGACCGGGCACCGCTGGTCTCCTCGGACATCCTCCTTGCGTTCCGGGCCACGTTCATTGCGTTCAACGCAATATCCATGGGGTTGCCCTGGTATGCCTCAGGGACGTTTAACTCCATGCTGGGGGATGACGCGGCTGCCTGTGATGTGTCCAGGCGCGCAAAGTCCTCTGGAGCGAGTGGACCGCCCGCAAGGATTGGCCGCCCCCTGGTGGGCGCCCGCACTGCGCCTTCTGGTAAAAGGCTCGGGGCCTGGGCGCCATAGCCTGCCATGCCTGGCCTACCGAATGGGCGCTCCGCCATGAAGGCCTGCGGTCCGGCAGACATATCCTCCATCTCCCCCAACTCAGCCTCTGCGGCCGACTGAAGGGCGGCGGTCCTCTCCTTCAGGCGCTTATTGTAGTCTGCCTGCGCCTTCTCCTGTGCCGCCTCTTCGGCAGCACCCTCACCCCAGCCCCATAGCTGGCCGCCAATGCCGATACCGGCGTCCAAGGCGCCCTTCAGGACGGGCAGGCCTAGAGGGGACTTGAGAAAGTCCCCAAAGCCACCGTCACCCTTGCGTGGGGTCAGCTTGACGCCTGGCCGGTGACCGAGGGTCACGCCCATCTGCACTCTTGGTACGATTATCCTGCCCATCGGCTACCAAGCCTCCCCGACACCGCTGACCAGGCCTCCCGCCACGGCACTGCCAAGGGCGGCACCGCTCGCAGCGCCCGCAGAAAGGGCGGCACCGCCGAGGTCCGAGGCCCAGTCTCCACGGTGCTCACTCTCCCAATCCTTCTTCCACTTGGCGTGCTCTGTTCTGAGGTACTCACGCACGGCTGGGTCGGTAGAGACACCGTAGAGGGTCTCGATGCCACGCAGGATGGCGCCCTCATTCGTTCCCGTCCAGTCATGGTACGTGTTAACCAGCGAACTCACTTGGTTCATGGCCTCCGCCACGCCACCGGTCTTCCTCTCCTTGGCGCCAAGGGCCATCTGGCCCATCTTCTCGGCAGCGCCCGCCCTGGCGGACATCAACTGAGGGAGGATGTTTGCCTCAAGCTCGGTGAGGGCTTGGCCGGTCTTCACGCCTGAATCAAGTCCGATCTGAGCAAGCAGTCCAGCAGAGCCGCCGCCAATAGGCATCGCTCCAGCCTGCCCCATGCCAGCGGCCATGCCGCGAGCCGCCTCCGTTGCGGCAGATCGCCGGATTGCGCCGGGGATAACCTCGACAGCCCTGTCCAACTGGGACCTGTAGGCCTGCAAGTCCCCCATTGTGGCTGTCTCGGCGCCAGCGATGAGGCCCTCAACTCCTTGGAAGAGCCCTGGGGAGTCAACGTCGAGTCCGTAATTTGTCGCCACAGGTCCCTCCTACTCGGTGAGGTGCTTCTTGCAGATAAGATACACGTAGCAGCCGCCATAGCCTACTAAGATGCTGGCAAGGGTGCTCAGGTCCCCGCTTGCGGCAGTGGCGACCGGCAGGTTTGACAGGTCTTTGGTGTCATCTGTGGGGTATAGCACAGACCTGACCTCGATCCACTGCTCCATGCCGGCAGTGGGCGCACCGACACCGGCCAGGTCGCTCCTGAGATGCGTCGTCGACCAGCCTGGGCCAGCGAATACGGGGTCTCCCTGGTTGTAATACCCGGTGCCTGGGCTCTGGGCAAACCCGGAGAGCGGGATGGAGTGCAGCTCCCAGTTCCACTTATGGTAATGCAGGCCTGGGGCGACCAGGACAAACGGCGGATTGTCAGTGCTCCTTATTCGATCGATGAGCCCGGTGTCCCATGTGCCAGTTGTGTCAGGTGTTGTTGGGGTTGTTGCAGGCGGCCCGCCCGCGTAGTTATTCGGGTTGGTGATTGATATGTCGCCAACCTCCGCGTAGGCGAAGTTGTCAGCCCCTGAGCCGGTCCCAATGCCGATGCCGACCTTGAGTCCGATCTCTTTTGCTGGCGCTGTTAGCCAGCAGTTCTGCGCAAGTATAGGCACGGTGGATGTGATGGGGGTTTTGCCCATCAGCGGCCTCCACGGAGACCAGTTCCATGCCAGCACGGCGTGATGGATCGTGTAGGAGTGGTGGATTGGGATTAGACGCCTGTCAAAGACACCACGCCCGGCGGTCAGCGCACCTCGCTGACCGACATACGGCCAAGTGGCGAGGAACGTCCCGTTGGCCGAGATCCCACCGTGCGCAGCGTTCTGGTAGAGCGGAACAGCGATGACATCGTAGGCCGCGTCGTCCTTAATCGTCTCGGTCGGCGGGACATCGCCAAACCGGTTATAGCCGCCCTGGAGCTTGTCTTGGAACTGCTCATCGATGGCGGTGATGTTGTCACTGACGCCCTTCGAGTCGTCGGCCTTGACGGCCTCCCCTGCTGACGGCGCTGTGACTGTGACCGTTGGGCCTGTCTTGGCGCCGTACTTGTTACTTCCGCTGCCACCGTCCTTGGGGATGTTCTGGACACTTGTTTCGCCGCTATCTCTCTGTAGCAGTTCTGATACAAACTTGAGCGAGACCTCTACAGACGGGAGGGTGAGGTATCTGTCATCGGAGTCGTCAAGTCCAGGGCAGTGGACCACCAGCACGAACGTCTTGTACTGGTTGATCGAGATGTCGATGTCGGTCTGGATAAACGGGTTTGCGCGGAACGACGGCCCGGAGAACGCCGAGTGCGGGATGACTGTGGACCACAGCTCGTTCTCAAGCGAATAGGGGTAAGTGTCCCCGAAGTAATGCTGGTCCTTCTCAAGCAGGGAGATGGATATATCCAGTTTGGTCACATCCTCGTAGGACATGCGGCCCTGTTGGCTTGAGTAGCCAAACTTCCCGTAGTTGGGGGTGCCCGTTTTGTCCCAGAAGTTGCTGGCAATGGCGGCAGGCTCGCCTCTCTGGTCGAACGAGAATGACACGGACTTAAGCTTTACCTGCGGAGCGTCCCACTGGTAAGCGGGCGTCTTGCCGCCACCAGCGTTTGTCTGCGCGTTGAAGTACTCCTGCGTGGGAGGGAGGATAAACGGGATGGTGATGGTTCCGGGGGTCATCGCATCGCTGCTGATGTACGGCAGTGACAGGTTGACGCAGAACGGCGCCATCGGTGCCGCCATCTGCTCTCGCTCCACACTGGTGCTCGATAGCTGCGTTGCCGCATCGGAGAGCGGCGTGGACACATGGTCCGGCATCAGCTTTGTACCGCGAGCCAGCTTTTTGCGTGTGATCTTAGCCACTTGTCACCTCTTCTAACATGGTGACAACCATGTGGATTTTCTGCTGTAGCCAGGGGTAGTTGGCGCTGTCGTTGTCTGGATTCCAGCCGTTGGGGCGATTGTCTGGTAGTGTGCCCGTGCCGTCCGCGTAGTTTGGGATGGCAACGGATACCCGAAGCCTGGCGTTTTGATGGATGGGTATGTTGAGCCCGTGCGGAGCGCCTAGCTTGATGTGTACGCCCTGGATCGTTGACGCGCCGATCGGCTTCGCTGTCAGAGAGATTTCCGGGGAGAAGTCCGAATACGTCGGCGCTGTGACCGAATCTTCGGACAGCGGAAGTGCGCTGAACTTATCTTGGTTGATATTGAAATGCTTTCGGAGCACCTCGATATCGGCCATGTTCCTGTCCTCTCTCGCGAACTCGTTGTCGACCGTGGCAGTGATGACAAGGCCCTGGTCGTCTGAGCCGTTCATCTTGCCGCCAGGTGGGCGGCCGCCCACGGAGGAGTCTGCGTACTTAAACGTGTTGTTGTAAATCAGATCATCAGCCCCGGCAGACGCGTGATCAAGCTCAAGTATGAGATCGATCCTATTGAGGATACTCGGCCTCTCAAGGAACCACGAGCGCGCCCATGCGAACTGGGCACCGATGGATGCAGACGCCTCTGTATATGTTGAGGCGGTGGCCTCGGCCTTGCCGTAAGGGAAGATGCCAGGGACACTAACACCCTTCAGCCGGTGCGGGTTCGTAATGAGGTTGCCATCATTGGCCGGGTCCGCGCCCAGTGTGCCAGTCACGACACCAGCAGATGAGTTCTTAACAGGGAGCCAGGGCCAGTGATGGGTGGCTATGATTTCGCCCGCAGCGCTCTTTGTGACATCGGGGCCAGACGCCTCAAGTGTTGCGGGTGCCTGAGGCGTCCACCCGGCCACGTACGTGATTGGAACCCAGCGCTTGCGCAGGTCTCCGTAGGGCACGTTATTGACCCGCTCAACGACGTCAGACATCGCGTTGTCGATGCGGTCACCGTCAATCGTAGTTCCCTCTGAGAACTGCTCCTTGGTGATGACTCTTGGGTTCTTCTTCCAGGCCATTATGTTTCCGCGTGTATGGTGCCGGTTTCGGTGATTGTCCCGGCCACGCCCAGGTCTGCGTTGCCTGTCCCGTTGACGCAGCCAACGGTCTGCACCAGGTCTGCGTTGGCGCTCACGTTATTAATGGTGGTCACCCCGCCATTCAAAAACGTGCATCCGACAAACACAGCGGTCCCTGCGTTCGACCCTATGGCGCCAGACACGTCCTCGACATAGATGGTGTTCGACAGGCTGGCAGCGCCTCTGCGGAAGATGCAGTTGACAAAACTCACGGCGGAATCATGCCCGATGCGCACAAGCTCTGCGGCCATGGCATCATCAATGTCATTGAACTCCACGCCAAACACTGACGCGTGGCCCCTAATAACACATCTGCGGGTGAACATGGTCCCAGAGGTCATGCCGTGGATGATGTTGTGCGGGGCGGTGTGCTCGAACGCACCGTACACCCCTCTTGCCAGGTTCCACCGGTTGAGCCCCTTCGCGTCCTCTTCCAGCATGGACCCTGGGGGAAGGATGTCCAGGCTCGTGACGGCCTGCTCGATGGACTGGTCGTATGCGGCGTCGTTCTCCTCCTCTAGGGTGGAGTGCGTCATCAGCAGCTTGTTGTACATGCCGAAGTTTGGCATCAACGACCCCTTCTGCGCCTGCCGCCAACCACCCTGAACGCCGCTTTAACGCCTTCAAGCCATAGCTTTTCGGCTCGATTCATGATGAAGCCGAAGCTCATCACACTAAAGCTCTGCCCCTTGACCGACATACTTACAGCAATATCACTTGTATCCTCGTCGCCAATGAGAACGGTTCCGTCTGAGGCGTTGGACCCGGTGGCGGCCTTATTGCCCCATACAACATCAGTGCCGCCACTCTGGAACACCTTGTTGACCAGCGCCCCGTCTGATTTCTGAACCCGCGTGCGGAGTGTCTCGGAGCCAATGACCTCCTCAACAGCAGCTTGCGCCGGAGCCATGTCGACAATCTGAGACATCCACTCCTTTCGGTCGCTGCCAACCAGCGTGTTGAATAGGCCATACGGCCACACGGTGTCGAGCTTCTCTGCGCCAGTGCCATGGCTCAGTAGGTTGGCCCACAGGCCGCGCATCTTCAACTCATTGCCGCCTTCGAGGCCCACGTTGGTGGACTTGTAGGCCCAGTCAACAGGCTGGGCAACAGAGTCCTCCTTTCGGACTGAGTCGGTGCCGAGGGACCACCTGTTGAAAAAATGCGCAGGGATATAAACCTTTGTTACAGTGCCAGCCTTGTGCAGATGCAGCATGGTGGTGTCCGGGGTTGTGGTTGTGTTCTTCACGACCTCCCACCCCATGCCGCTCGTATTCTCGTCTGCTTTGCCTGGGATGCGCTTGAACGGGAGGTATATGAGCCGGTTCTGCCTGTCGTAGTTAAGGTTCATGTCGTCATGGTGGTAATAATCCGAGGGCGCAGAGCCTGTTGGATTCCACAGCATGTGGAGGTAGCCCCCGTCTTGTGACGAGGTGCTTGGCGTGCCATCCGCCGCAACAGACTCAAACGTCTCCAGAACGCCAAGGCCAGACCCACCGCCTGCCCACCCCGTCCTGCTGGCGACCCGCTCGGTCGGGAGCATCAGTTCTACCGTCGCCTGAGTCACGTGATTGAAGACTGGTTGCCAGTGATCTTTATCGAAGGAAAGCACGGCCTCAAGCAAGCCAATGCCATTTGGGTATGTGGCGACAAGTGTGCCGGGGTCGTACTTCTGGGGCACGACACTTACGGGTATCAGGATGTAGTCATCCGTAGTCGCCGTCTCCACGCCTGACGGGAACACGTATCCTTCGGGGACCTTAATTGGGTCGCCCAGGTACAGGCCGCCGATGGGGGTCGTTCCGGATGGTGCCGTCGCTGGGACAAACTGGCCGTACCCGGTGATCTTCCTATCGTCCTCGTATGAGATGCTGCGGTCAATGGCGCCACCTCTGCCGTACTCTAAGATCACAAACGACCTGGACGTGACATCGAAATCGATGTCATTGCCGAGCACGTATTCTGCGTCGTCTGTGAGCGACTGGATGTCAGGTCCAGCCACCGCGAACATGTCGTCCTGGTAGGAAAGCACCCACGGGGCGGGCATGTTCTGCTTGACGCTAACCGTTGCGCTGCCCGCCCCATCGTTAGCCACCATGGACTCAAATGTCCACCACGACCACTTCCCTTCGCTCAGGACAAGTGCAGCGCTCAGCCCTGGGATTGATATAACCACCATGCCCATCGACGCCACCGCCGCACAGTGGACACCCTCCGGGTCGAGCCTCAGTGTGGTGGTTGGCTGCTGGTCCGCCATGGTGGTCTGGCCGTACTGCACGAAGTACGAGGTGAGCGGGTTGGTCATGCCCTCGCGCTCGAAGAACGGCCGCACGTCTTCCGATATCGGCTTCATGTCCAGCCCACTGGTGGCTTGGTATACGCCGCTTGTGTCTACCCATATTAGCGAGCCTCCGAGGCTGCACAATGCGTTTGGGCCAACGCACCCAACGGTGTCGCTGACCCGTGTGAGCCGCCCCTGGCTGACGATTGCCCCTACCGATGGCTGGTAGAGCCAGGTCTCGTTTTGGGTGAAGATCATCAGGTTGGAGTTGCGCTCAGAGATCGCTGTGATCTCTTCCTCAGACGGCACCTGGAAAAAATTGTTGCCGGTGACGTTGGCCGGATAGCCAGGGTCTGACCAGTAGAGCGTGTTGCCTGATGCGTACACCAGCCTGTTCTGCACCACCGCCACATCAATGGGGTTGGGCATGTCCGAGGTGCGCAGGTAGGCGAAGGCCTCTGGATTGAGTCCGGGGCTAAGGACCACGGGTGTGATCATACTCGACTCGCCGTATGCCTGGGCATACTCGTTGTCGCTGAAGACATCGACAGTCGTCGGGCGCGTGCCTTTGAAGGACGCCGGTAGGTACGCCCAGCACCCCGCCGTCTTGTTTCCGAAGTACAGGATATCATTGAACTCTTCAAAGAAGAAGAAGTCATCCGTCGCCTTTATCCACGAGGCGTTGGCGTTGAAGTACTGCGGCACAACATTTTGCACGCCAGCGGTGGCGACATTGGTGATGTCTCTGCCGCCGAGTGTATCCGGCACCCCGTCGTCGTAACTGGACGACACCGACACTTGGCTTGTGTGGGGGTAGAGCGGCACCTCGAACCGTTCATTGGTCGTGAGGTCGTAGATGCTCACGATATAGATCGGAGCGATTGGCGCGAATGAGTACGTCGCAGCCCCGCCCTCTCCCGTCGGGACAACCGCCAAGAACACAGACAGCACCTGAAGATTGCCGAAATTGGTCTTTACCGTGCGGGAGCCGAGGTGCTTGGTCAGTCCCCACTCCCCCATAGACACTACATTGGCTGGGCCCTGGTAGATGCCGCCCATCTCGGTGTCAAACTGGGTGACCTGGCCAAACCCCTCGCGAACCTGCCAGCAGTTGTTGCTGTGCAGCATGTTCAGAGCGAACGACCCTGGGGAGGGCGCGTTCGCCTGGATGCCATCTCGGAGTACTTGTACCTCTTGAGCCTTTGTGGCCATTAGCTATACCAGGGGACGGTTTGGACGTAATCGTAGCCGTCAAAGGCCCTGGCCTGGAGGTACTCCTGGAACTCGTTCAGGCGCGTGGCCGTCTGGCGCAGGATGGGCTCACTCTCGGCTCCATCCACAATGGCGTACTGACGGTACGCCAGCAGAGGGATGAGGTCGTGGAACGGCGTGAGGTTGTCAATGAAGGCGCTTGGTGAGCCGCCCGTCCACGTGATGGTGACTTCTGGGACGTAGTTCACGTTGAACGTGCCGGTCAGGCTGCTGCTGAATCGCAGTGTGGTGTTGGCCAGGTAATAACTAGACGGGACCACATCGAGAGCGGTGACATTGCTAACCGCCTCAAGCCGTTGCGTGACGTTGCCCTCCGCATTGACCTTGTTGATTGAGTTTAGGCGAACCATCCGGCCGCCTGAGGCGGTGGGTGTGGCGCCAAGAAGGCTCTTTGCATCACCCGTGGACGCCGACAGGTCGTGCGTCCTCTCGCCAGAAAAGGTCATCTGCTCGGTGACGTTGTAGATCATCGGGTTGATGTCACACACCATGTTGCGGAACTCACGATATCCGTCACTCAGGTAGGTCTCGACATCGGCGTCAGACACGAACGTCTGGTCTGGTTCGTCGATATACTGGCGGAACTTGGTGGTGACCTCTGTGGGTGTCATCCGATACCCCCGAAGACTGGGCTAATGAGTGCCTCTTGGCCTCGCGCTGTGCCGGACTGCGCGTCCTCTGCGGCCCTGACTCGGCTCGTTGTTTCGAGCGCTGCCTCAGCCATCTGCCCCTGGGTCTCTGGCGACCCGGCAAGCGCGACGGCGTCGATGACGCCGCCGGTATTGGCTGGCGACACCTGTCGTGGGAAGATCTGCTGGTCAGCCTCAGCGCGGCGGAAGTCCTCGTCGCTTCGGTTCGAGGTGCCGAGCGCAACGACCACGTCGCGGATGTACAACTGACGCTCCTCGGGCAGGGCGTAGAACTCGTCAGTGCGCACGTAATCGGAGAATACCTTGATCATCGACTTGATGTCATCGGTCCTGAAGACCTCAATCTCGTAACCCTCCTTCGTCGCCTCAAGCAGCTTCTTGGCATGCGCCAGGCCCTGAACGCGCTCGGTGATGAACGCATTGCCTGTGCGGAATGAAAGCTCCTGGATGGCACTCTCTGGGTCGATGAGCCCTGCCTGGAACAACTCCATCACATGCTGGTCTCGATCTCGCGCGTCGAACCGGAAGGCACTCCCCGCCTCGATGAAGACCTCCGGGTCCTCAACAATGTTGGCAGAGCTAATGGCCTCGTAGACAACCTTGCCGGTCTGGTCCAGCATCCGGGCCATCTTCGGCTCGGTGTAGTGAACCTTCATCAACTCCAAGACAACCTTCGCCATCTCACGGATGGCACGCTCTACGTTGGTCTGCGTCTCCTGGAGCTGCGACGTATCACGCTCAGTCAAGACCTGCATGGCCTTGCCAGAGCTAACACCAACCGCACGCTTGCCGAGGCTCACAGAGTGGATGCCAGCCACGTCGTGCATCTCAGCTTGCGTGCGCGTAATGCTGTCCAAAACATATCCAGGCAGCGGGACTGGTTGGATCTGAGAGGGCGGCCCGCCTGCGGGGTTGTAATAGATCTTCTCGCCCGGTCGATTGGTCATCGACGAGCTATTAACGCCAGCCGTCTTCGGGATGGCCCACTTCGGGTTACCCATCAGCTTGACGTTGTGGACCACTTGGGTGCGCTGCTCATTGTAGAGGCGCTGAAGGTCCAGGAGCGGCTGCATCAACCCGATGCCCCACAGTCTGCCTGGAACCTCTGTGTAGCGGATAATCTGCACAGGGAAGGTCTTGGTCTTCCACGTGCCCTCGTAGAGATACACATTGCCAGCGAGGATGGCGTGGCGGCCATCCCGCCAGTAAACCTCGACCAGTTCAACGCGGTCGTCCGGCACAGTGTGAAGCTCGTAATCAAGCCCTGAGTCGTCCTGGCTGCCAGTCTGCGCAGCCGCGACCTCTTCAGCCTTGCCGGGGTAGGCCTTCTCAACGTCCTCCTGGACGTGATAACTGCGGATGCCAATCCACTGAGCGTCTCGCGGGTTCGTAACCTTGTCCTCGAAGAACAAGTCGTAGGGGCTCACCGGCTCGCTATGGATGACGTCATCATCAGCGTCGTAGAAGCTGTGGATGGCGGTGGTCCCAGTCACCAGCAACCACTGGAGGGCCGTGTGAACCTTGTCCTGCACGTCCTCCCTGTTCCAGTAGTAGCGGAGGGCAATCTCCGAACTCTTGGCCTTGATGATGTCGTCATTCGATGGCGACGACGGGATGACGGCAATAGACGGATAACTCAGCGTCAGCCGAGCCATGATGTTGCGGTAGATGTTCAGCAGCAGGTTGACCGTCTGCCGTTGACTCCCATCGGGCCGCGTCCGCTGGTTAATCAGATAGGCTGCTCGGTCCCTGTCGAAATCAAGCCACTGGCGCCCTTCGAGGAACATCGTGCAGAGGTCCCACACGCGCCCGTAGGTGGTCTTGTCATTGCGGGATGCCTCGATCTGGCTTCCCATGTTGTCAGGGTAGTCAGGCATTACCATCGTCTCGGGGGTTGGCCGAAGAGGCCCATCCGGTAGTCGTCCAGGTCCTCGATTGGCGGCTCGGGAACCGGCACGGCGCCTGTCAAGTACGAGGAGTTAGACCTGTAATCGACGGGCTGGCTGGAAAAGGACGGCAGGTCGAGTCGGAACTGGGCCGGTGGCGGGGTGGCATCCATCCTGTTATTCCAGTGGGTTGGGCTGGAGGCGGCTTGCGTCCTGGCCTCCATCCGGCGTCGGTTCTCCAGATTCTCCATCCGCTGAAGCCGCTGGAGCCGCTCCCTTTCCGCCTGAGTGCGCATTTGCGACGCGGAACCCTGCTCCGAGAGCGGGCGTGTGCCGCGAGCCGCCTGAGCCGCCTCCAGGGCGGCGTCACCAATGCCCTCCTGGGGCCCCTTGCTCCACAGTGGAGAGGCAAGCGCCAACGCAGACCTGCCAAGCGCAGTCTGCGACCACGGCTCCGGCGGTCCCTTCTTGGGGGCCAAGGGGAGAGACGATATGGCCGTCTCGCCACCTGGGACGGACATCTTTGCGTGAGGCTTACGCTCAAACAACCCGCCGATGGCGTCCAGCACCATAGGCGCAAAGCTAGCGACTATCGTTTCCCATGCCATGAAACACCTCAAACATCTCGGACGGGGTTGGGTCTATCGAGGGCGGGCTCAGGAGGAGCTTGGTCTCCTCCTCCTTCGCCCTTCTCATGGAGGCCAGAAGCCTCACCAACTGTATCTCCACGGACACCCCTCCCGCAAGAAGGAGAGCAAGAAGGATGTCGTGGAGAACAGCCATGCTACGCTCGGGCGGGGAAGCCGGTCAGAACACCATTGGCGTTCGGACGGTAGCAGTAGTGGTTGTAGTACCACTTGTAGAAACCCTCCCAGTTGTCCCGGTTGGAGACGCGCGCAAGCACGGAGCCATCGAGGTTGGCAAACTTGCCATCCTCAAGGACCGCGAGCTTCCAACACTTCGTGTTGAGGAAGAGCATGAGACCCCGGTCCACATTGCGGGCCGCCTTAATGGGGACGCCGCCGTAGGACAGCCCAAGGAAGCCACCGTCGCCCGATGTCGCCTTCTCGACCGGCTTGAAGATGTTGCCCTGGATAAGGTCGATGTACTGCGCGCGATCGAGCGGGTTCATCAGAATCACGTCCGGGTCCATCCCGCTCGTGATGCTGATACCGTCAATCACCTCCTGCATACGGACAAGCGTCAGGGCCTCGCCGTCGCCGTCGCCAGAGTTGTCCTGGTCCATGTTGACGATGACAGACTGGAGCACCATGGCGTCATCCCCGGCCGCCGCAGCAACAGACCCACGGTCCACCCCGAAGAGTTCGACGTAGCCAAGGTTGCCGTAAATGCCGGTAGGTTGATTGTCGAGGACTGCGTTCAGGTCGGCATTTGTGGTGTCGCTGATCACCAGGGCGCATGCGAACCCGTTAGCCACCCCGGTGGTGTCCAGGGCGTTTGTGAGGCGAATCGTGCCATTCGTTGGGTTGAACCCAGCATGGGTGATGTCAATGGCCGCCAAAGTCGTGATGAACTCGTAAGTCACAGTGTCGCCAGACAGGGTGTTGTTAGAGCAGTCAACAACAGCAACGTTGATGTTGCTTCCCTTGGTGTTATACGCTGCGGCAATCTTGGCAAAGTCGCCTGCGAACTCCCACGTGGCAGCACCTAACTCGGCCTTGTGCTGGTTGAGGAAGCCGACAACGCGACCGCCGCTCGTCATGGCCCGGTCGGCCTGATTGCGGACGTCGTCCTTGAGCTTATCCATTTCAAGCTCAAGCGCGCCGATGAAGCTCGCCGTGCCACCCTTGGCTGCGGCAGCAATCGCCGGGCCAGTGACCTCGAAGCGACCGTAGAGGTAGGCGGCCGTGAAGGTCAGCTGCTTGGTCTCCTGCGAGCCAGGAGTAAGCGTCCCTGTGCCAGTGCTCCAATCAGCACCCTCCGCGCGGAACCCAACGCCAGAGTTACGGTCGACATGCACGGGCACGACACCCCGCTTGCCTGCCCAGGAGATCTTAGCCTTCTCGAACATGTCGAGGACCATGACCTCATTATTCAACTGCTCCTGAAGAGGACCGATGTAGTAGTCCTTCAGAATAGCGTCTAGCACCGAAATATCGACTGGATTAGCCATCTCTCATCTCCCTAACCAAAGAGGTTTATGTTGCCGTTCTTCACGGCTTTGAAGAGGGCTTCCGTGCCCTCTTTAATCGACCCATACGTCTTCTTGTCGGCGGTTCGAGCAGCACGAGACGCTCCAGTCCCAGCACGCCTTGGGCGTGAAGGGACATCGGGTGATGACTCGGAAACCTGAGCCTCAACCTCGGCAGCAGATGCGCCGGGGTTCTTCTCAAGGTACCGAGCAATCGCCTCTTCCTCGCGCTTTGCGAGCCACGTCGTGTACTGCTCTGCCACTCGATTCAAGTCCACATTTGGATCACGTTGTACGGCGCTGTAGAGAACCTGCTCAATGTCTCTCTTGAGGTTTTTGTCATACACATTGGTGACATCGGCAACCTCCTGCCGAAGACGCACTCGCTCTGCATGGACCTCCTGCTGGTGCAGGCGGGCCTCCATCATGGTGATCTTGTCCTTAACCTCCTTCGGGAGGTCAGGACCACCATTCAGCAGCATATCGAGTTCGTCGGAGACATCAGCTTCTTTCTCTACCGGCTTGGCGTATTGCAGATTCCGCATTGCAGCAACCTCGTTGCGCATTGCCTCCATCTGCTGTTGGAACTGCTGAAGCTGCGCCTGAGCACCATCGGCTTCGCCGCGATACTTGTTGCGAGCTTCGAGCACGCTCTTAAACCGCTTATACGGGACGCGGTGACCCGGTGGTGAAGAGTCGTCCCCGTCAGAGCCGTCGTCTGACTGGGCCTCTATCTTCTCCTCGCTCTCGCCGGTTTTGGTCTCCGGCTCAGTCTGATCAGCCGGAACCCCCGGTGTATCATCCCTTGCCTCAACCACCTCTTCGGCTGCGGGTGCAGCCTCGACCTCTGGCTTTACGTCCTCAGTCACAGACGCGGGCTCACTCTGCTCAGAGAAACCAAGCTCCAGTTTTTCACTCAGTTCCCGTGATTGCTCTTCGCTTAACAAGCCCATCTCTAGCTCCTTTTAACGCCGTGGAATTTTGGCGGGGTTGACGCGCTGATGCGCGAGTTCGTTGCGAGAGATAATATCCAATGATTCTTCCTCACTAGATACCCACTCTTCCTCGAAGACCTTACCCGTTGCGTACTCGTATGCCAAGAGTTCGCGCAATGTGGTTGGTCTTGTTGACATTTTCTCCTCGCGGACGACATCAATCTGGCCCACGCCAGCCAACGCCAATGCCCAGGCAAACACCATGTCGTCGTGCTTTCCGCCGGACGCCTGGGGCTTACCCCCCTTGGCGTAGACGAAAGTGTTCATCTCAGCCTTCA
>Ga0080013_1001124_pt1 | contig 36371 bp, 54 predicted proteins | sample ETNvirenome_6_85_FD_69236 | JGI IMG/M metagenome (GOLD analysis project Ga0080013, IMG submission 69236) | Marine viral communities from the Pacific Ocean - ETNP_6_85 (SPADES assembly) (version 2) | ecosystem: Environmental > Aquatic > Marine > Oceanic | place: Pacific Ocean | collected 2013-06-19
GTTTAGTTTCAGATAGATTAGGAAGAAATGCGACTTTAATAGAATTAAATAAGGATTATATAGACATTATTAATAAAAGATTAATAGATGATAACTCATTATTTATGGATGTAGTTAATGCTAACTAGAGAATGGTTATTAAGTAGAAAACACTCTGGAAAGTATTTATGTCCAGAATGTAGCCATACTAGGAAGAATAAGCACGATAGATGTTTAAGTGTAACAATTAAAACAGAAGGTGTGGTGTATTATTGCCACCATTGTAATGCAAAAGGAGGAGAATTTTATGAAAAAACCTACACAAAAAGTGATTCAGTTCGCAGCGAAGAGAGGCATCAGCACAACAACACTTCAAGATTTAAAGGTCGAAGGAGGAATAGCCCAATATGGTAATCGCAGCTTAATGAGTATTGTCTTTGGGTACTATAATTTAAAAGGAGAACGAGTAAATTATAAAGCAAGAGCTATTTCTGAAAAGATATTTAAACAAGAAAAAGGGGGCGAACAAAGGTTTTTTAATGAGGATAATGTTTTAAAATCAAAGAACTTAAAAAACAATACTATTTATATCGTAGAAGGCGAAATGGATGCTCTGGCATTGTATGAAGCTGGTTATGGTATAGATTGTATATTAAGTGTGCCAACAGGTGCTGTAGCCTCACCTACGGAGCAACCAGAGGCATCTAGGAAGTATGAATATGTATTAAATGCACTAGATCAAGGTTTAGACCAAGCAAATTGTTTTGTATTATTGACTGATAATGATGAACCTGGACTTGCATTACGACAGGATTTAGCTTCGATACTAGGTCATGGCAAATGTAAATATTTTGATTGGGCTGATGGTATTAAGGATGTGAATGAAGCCTTGCTGAAATGGGGAAAAGACGAATTAAAATGGACAATAAATGAAGGACTATGTGATTATCCCTTAGAAGGAATTTACTCTTTAGATGATATACCACAACCACCTAAAATAAAATTGTATAATCCTCTGTTTGGGTGGGATGATAAGGTTATGCTAGGGGCAGGAATGGTTTCAGTTCTTACATCGTTCCCAGGACATGGCAAGACATCCTTCTCTACTCAACTCTGGACACAAATAGCAAAAGAATACAAGATTAATATAGGGATGTATTCTGGAGAGACTAGAGTGCGCCCCTATATTCAACGTAACATTCGAACCTTTTATCATAAAAAACTAGAGTGGGAGCAATCAGATTCAGACAAAAATGAAGCAGATAACTTTATTCAAAAACATTTTATATTTCTTAATCATCCTAACAACAGTCCTGACTTTAACTTTATATGTGAGAAGCTACAAGATATGAAATCTCGCTATGGCATTAGTGTGTTTATACTTGATCCATGGAATAAACTAGAAACACCAGAATTTGGTAAAATGTCTGAAACATTATGGATAGGTAAGTGTTTAGACCATCTTACTAATTTAGCTAAATTATTAGATATACATATTATGATACAAGCTCATCCTGCAAAACCAGATATGAAACATGGTAATTCACCGCCAACAGCCTACCAGATTGCAGGATCTGCCCATTGGTTTAATAAACCAGACCATATATTTAGTTTATGGCGACCTTCCTTTGAAAATGAAGATGGAACACGCAATACAGAAGCTATTCTAAATGTTTGCAAAACTCGTTATGAAGAACTGGGGTATCCTCGAAGTTTAAATTTACGCATGAACTTAGACACAGGATGTTTTGAATCGTTTGAAAAAGAAAAGAAACCTAAGAAAAAAACTGAAATTAAAACTGAAATTCAAAAACATTGGAATGATGTAGATGATTAAAAAAAACAACACTATGCTTTTTCCTAATAAAAAATATAATATTATTTATGCTGATCCACCGTGGACATACAAGGTATGGTCTAAAAAAGGAGCAGGGAGAACTGCAAGTAGTCATTACAATGTAATGAGTCTTAATGATATTAAACAGCTTCCTGTAAGCAGTATATCGGCTTCTGATAGCATTTTATTCTTATGGGTTACTATGCCTAATTTAATAGAAGGGTTAGAGACAATAAAGTCTTGGGGTTTTACATACAAAACTTGTGGATTTACGTGGTTAAAAACTTATAAAAGTGGCAAACCTGTTTGTGGTTTAGGGTATTGGACAAGAGCTAATGCTGAATTGTGTTTGTTAGCTACTAAAGGCAAACCTAAAAGAGTATCGAAAGGTGTTTATCAAGCAGTAGTAAGCCAACAAAGAGAACATTCAAGAAAACCAGATTGTGTTAGAGGTAGAATTGTAGAATTAATGGGAGATTTGCCTAGAATAGAGCTATTTGCAAGACAACAAACACCAGGATGGGATGTATGGGGGGATGAAGTATTTTTACACAAGAATGATGTAGATGATTAATTAAGGAGATTACTATGACTACAGGAATATTATAATGAGAGTATTATCTTTAGGTGCAGGAGTACAAAGCAGCACATTAGCATTAATGATAGAGTATGGAGAATTGCCTATGGTTGATTGTGCTATATTTGCTGATACACAAAATGAACCTAAATATGTTTATGATTGGTTACAATATTTAAAAAGCAAAGTTTCTTATCCTGTGCATATTATATCTAAAGGTAATTTAAAAGAAGATATGTTATCTAGTAAATATAAGTTTTTAGCAATACCTACATATACCATTAATAGTAAAACAGGTAAGAAAGGTTTTACTATGCGTCAATGCACTAATGAATATAAAATACAACCTATCTATCAGAAAATAAGAAGGTTATTAGGTTTAAAAAAATACCAAAGAGTACCAAAGGGTACTATGGTAGAAATGGTTATAGGTATATCCAGAGATGAAATGGTAAGATGTAAAGAAAGTAGATTACCTTATATTAAAAATAATTATCCTTTAGTATTTGATAAGAAATTTAATAGAGGAGATTGCATGGAATGGTTAAAAAATCATAATCATCCATTACCTAAAAAATCTGCTTGTACTTTTTGTCCTTATCATTCAAATGATTTTTGGTTAGATATTAAAAACAATGATAAAGAAATGTGGAAAGAAGTAGTAGAAGTAGATAGAAAAATTAGAAATGCTACTAGAAAACCAGAAGATGAAGTATTTTTACATAAATCTTATGTGCCTTTAGAAGAAGCAGATTTAGACCCTAACAAAGACCAAATGGATATGTTTAATGACATATGTGATGAAGGCACGTGTGGCGTATAAAAGGAGCTTAATATGAATTATGAAGTAGTTATTCGTTTAAATTTTCAGAAAAGACCACGTAAAATTGACGTTACGTATAGATTGTTTGATCATATGAAAGATAAGAGTTTAGAATTTGAAATTTATAAACTTAATAAAGAGAAAAAGATTTATCTTGCAGTAAGTAAAGGTAAAAAGTACGCAGCCAAGTAATTTATTAATTTTTAACATAACATGAGGAAAAAATGAACTTATTAGAACAGATTATGAAGAAAGAAAAACTTAATGCAGCAACATTATCAGAAGAATTAGATATTTCTAAATCTTACACAAGCATGATTATCAAAGGAGAACGAAATATTAGTTTGAAATTGATGAAAAAAATTAGAGAGAAATACAATTTATCATGGAATAAGATTATGGAGGAAGCATGAATTGTTACAACTGTGGAACAAAATTAATATGGGGTGGCGACCATGATTGTGAAGAAGATGAAGAACATAATATAGTTAGTAATTTAAGTTGTCCTAAATGTGATGCTTTTGTTTTAGTATACTGGGACAAAAAAGAAGAATTAAAAAAGGAGAAAGTATGAAAGAGAAACTATTTTATTTTCCATTTTACCCTGCTGATTGGCTTGCAGATACCTCTGTGTTAAGTTTAGAGGAGAAGGGCGCTTACATTACCCTCATAGCCACGATGTACTTGCAAAACGACTGTAGCGTGTTTAAAAGGCACATACCAAACATATTAGGGGTAGCTGATGAAAGAAAGTTTAATAAACTGATGCAAAATATTATACCGCTATTAATAGATGATGGTGAAAAGTATACGCAGAAAAGAATAAAAGAAATTAAGAGTAAGATAGAGGGCATTGTAGAAAAGAAACGACAAGCTGGTATAGCATCTGGGGTAGCTAAAAGAAGAAAATTAAACTACACTAAAAAGATAGATAGGTTTAATGATGTTAGTGCGATGGAAAAAGCACGTAAAGCCTTAAACAATAATTATGAGTGAACATATAGGTAAAATAGGAGAACGTATAACTGCTACACTTACTGTAAGATTTGCCACATACTTAGGTGAAACTGAATGGGGATATTCTAAATTTATGGTGTCATTAATAGATGGTGCTGATAATATTTATCTCTATTATGGCTCACATTGTATTGCTGAAGCTAAAGAAATAGTAACCCTAAAAGCAACAATAACTGACCACAATATCTATGAAAATATTAAGCAAACTATTATTAAAAGACCTAAGATAATAGAGGTAAATTAACTACCCTTTAAAAGGGAATAACTCGCCGTGTGTTATCATTCATACCCAACCCTAACACTTATACCCAATACATATACTATTATAACCCTATAACATCTAACTATTTATACTAGCATTATAATTATACTTTTAGCTTTAACTTTAAATTCTATTATTGTTTAAACATAATCCCAGTTATGTACACTTTATGTTAAGCATCTGTATAAACACCTGTATCAATTCTGTTCAAGTTGTGTTGATACAATAATAGAAGTTATAATATAAAATATAATACTACACCAGTATGCCTATAAGTTATTATTAAGTGTTTGATTGTTTGTTTAGGTATTAAGCTAGAAAATAAATTCGCATCTATATCCCTCTACAAAAAAGAACCGAGCAAATAACGGAAGCAAACCTAATAAAAACTTATGGTTTAATAGGCATATAAGCCTTACTGGTTGGCATTGGCCGACATTGGCTAGGGGATGTGAGCCTTATGGTTATAACTAGCGTTTAGTGCCTGTGTTATTTACCAACTACTTCTTCTTATATTCTGTGGTATATACTTATAGCTAAACATTTACTCTTTTATTTATTCTTATGGCCTTACTACCTATAGGGGACCCATAATATCTTTTTGTTTTTGATTTTTTTTTTAAAAATCGGATGTGGGGGTAGGGTGCCTATAATCTAAAGGCATATAATGCTCGTACATCTAACATACCATATACAACCTATATATTTTATATAATATAAAAAAGGGTTTTCAAATGCTCTATAATTTGTTAATAAAAGGTATGGCGTATAGTATACAAGAAATACCAGTAGATAATTGATGGGAAAATTTTACAGGTAAAAAAGCTAAATTAATAAAGGATAATCATGCCACGACCTAATTTTAAACCAACACCTGATATGGAAAGAATATGCTCTATGGGTGTAGCTTTTGGATTAACCCACGAGCAGATTAGTAAACTAGTGGGATGCGACCCTAAAACATTACGCAAACATTTTAGAAATGCTTTAGAAACTGGTAAAGAAAAATTAACTATGGCAATAGGTAGCCAACTATATAAAAAAGCCATGAATGGAGATACAATATCCGCAATATTTTTAGCAAAAACAAAAGGCGGTTTCCAAGAAAAAGTAGAACACGAGGGTTTGCCAAATAATATTTCAGTTAGTTTTAATTTAGATGATAAGAAACCGATTGAAGCTGAAGTAGTTAAAGATAAATTAACCTATGAGTGATGGGGCATATGCATATTACTATTCCTTACACGCCAAGACCACAACAAGCAGATTTACATAAAAATACAAAACGATTTAAGATTTGTGTATCACATAGACGTTGGGGCAAATCTGTTTATGCCATCACAGAAATATTACGTAAAGCATTAGAAATAAAAACAGAAAGAAATGATGGAAGATATGCTTACATAGCTCCATACTACCGACAAGCAAAAGCTGTAGCGTGGGATTATTTATTATATTATACCAAAGATATTCCTGGCACAAAAGTCAATCAATCTGAACTGCGAGTAGATTTAATTAATGGTAGTCGTATCCGATTGTATGGTGCAGGTGATGACCCAGATGCTTTGAGAGGAATTTTCTTAGATGGTTGTGTAATGGATGAGTATGCTGATATGTCTCCTAGAATGTGGAGTGAAGTGATACGACCTGCATTAACCGATAGAAAAGGATGGGCAATATTTATTGGTACACCAAAAGGGAGAAATCAATTCTGGCAATTATATGAAGATGCACAACACGAAGATGATTGGCATAGAGCTATTTATCGTGCAAGTGAAACAGGAGTAGTAGATGCTAAAGAATTAGAAGCTGCAAAAAAACAAATGGGTGAAGATGAATATATGCAAGAATTTGAATGTAGCTGGGCAGCTGCTATTAAAGGTTCTTACTATGGTAATTTAATTATAGAAGCAGAACAAATGGGGCGAATAACAAAAATAGATAGAGACCCTAGCCTACCAGTTCATGTAGCATGGGATTTAGGAATATCGGATAGTTGTGCATTATGGTTTTTCCAAGTAACTATGGGTGAAATAAGAGTTATTGATTGTTATGAAAGTGCTGGAGTGGGGTTAGATCATTATGTAAAAGTTATGGATGAAATGGGTATAGAATATTGGGGTGATGATTATTTACCACATGATGCAAAAGTACGAGAACTTGGAACAGGAAGAACACGAGCAGAAACTTTAATTAATATGGGCAGACGACCACGCATTGTACCTATGCACAAAGTAGATGATGGCATTAATGCTGTACGATTATTGTTGCAAAATTGTTATTTTGATGTTAAGCGTTGTGAAAATGGTCTTAATGCTTTAAGAAATTACCAAAGAGAATGGGATGATGTTAAAAGAGTGTTTAAAAGAAATCCTTTACACAACTGGAGTTCGCATTTTTCAGATTCCTTTAGGTACTTAGCTATGGCATATAAAAATATTACCCCAAAACAAAAAGAGCCAGATATTATGAAAGAATTATTGCGTACTCCTACTTTAGATGAAATGATGGATATGCACGACAAAGAACAATTTAGAAAACCAGAAAAAAGAATTTAATGACTGAAGAAGAAAAAAATAGGTTGGCAGATTTATTAACATTAGAAGGACAAGGAAATTACGTAGACAATGAAAGAAATGTAGGTGTTACCATACCTTTAGGAGACGGAAACAATATTATTTTATCTGCACAAGATTTAAAAGACAACCACACAAGGCAACTAGCAGAAGCATTATTAGAACAAAATTATAAAAGAAAACAAAGAAATATGGATATACAATTAGATAATTTAGGGTTAGGTTTTACAGGGGTAAGTCGAAAAGGAGATTACTCTGTGGAAGGCAATAATTTTTCTCATGCAGGTTCTTTTAATTTACCTTATCAAAAACAATTCAGGGCATCTTATGATATACCAATTAACAATAACTTAAACTTAAGTTTGTATGGACAACATGGAGATATAGGTTTGAGTGAAATGTATTCAGATCCTATGCAAGACCCAGATAAAAAAGAAAATTTAATAAAAGCAAGATTAAGGTATAGGTTTTAATTATGGCAGAAACTAGAAAAGAAATGGAAGTAGTGCAGGGTACTGCACAATATTGGCAAATGGAATTAGAAAGTGCTGATCAAACTGAAAAGGATTGGAGAGAAAGAGGAAGGGCTGTTGTAGCACGCTATAGAGATGAAAGAAGTGCAGATAGTTTTGGTGCAGGATTATACAAACAATTTAATATCCTATGGTCTAACACAGAAACTATGAAAGGTGCATTATTTGCTAGGATGCCAAAAGCAGATGTGCGTAGGAGATACAGCGATAATAACCCTATTACTAGACAAACTGCTATTGTTTTAGAAAGAGCATTGCAGTATGGAAATGAAGTATATTCAGCAGATAAACCCATAAAAGCAGTCGTAGAAGATTATTTATTACCAGGCAGAGGGGTGGTTTGGGTAGTATATGAACCTATCTTTGTAAAAGAAACCATACAAGTAGAATCCATAGATGAATTTGGCAATATGATAATGATTGACCAAGAAGAAGAACGCATAGCAGATCAAAGATGCTATTTTGAGTATGTAAATTGGGAAGATTACAGGGAAAGTCCTGCAAAAAGACCAGAAGATATCTATTGGAAGGCACGAAGGCACTTACTTACAAGGGATGAATTAATAGAAAAAGGCTTTAAAAATGCTTCAAATATACCCCTAAATTGGTCTCCAGAACCTACAGAAAGCTACGCAGAAGAATATTCAGAAGTATTTTCACGAGCAGAAGTGTGGGAAATATGGGATAAATACAAAGAAAAGAGGTATTTTGTATCAAAAGGATATAATGAAATATTAGCAGAAGATGATGATCCGTATGAATTAGAAAAGTTTTTTCCAACACCAGATGCTTTGGTAGCAATCAGAACAAACGAAACCAGTGTTCCTATACCAGAATTTACCTTATACCAAGATCAAGCAGATGAATTAGACAGAATTACTACAAGAATAAGTAATTTAATAGAAGGATTAAAAAGAAGGGGTGTTTATGATGCTTCTGTTCCTGAATTATCACATTTAGCAGATGCAGGAGATAATGATTTTGTCCCATCAGAAAATTTTGCTCAATTAGCAGCAAAAGGTGGATTACAGCAAGTATTTCAACAAGAAGATATAGCACCTATTGCACAAGTTTTAACTGGTTTATATCAGCAAAGAAACCAAATTTTAGACACTATTTACCAAATAACAGGCATATCAGACATTATAAGAGGCTCTACAAAGGCTAGTGAAACTGCTACAGCACAGCAATTAAAAGCACAATTTGGCAGTATGCGTATGCGTAAAAAACAAAATGAAATATCAGAGTATATAAGAGATTTATTTAGAATAAAAGCAGAGTTAATAGCAGAGCATTATGAGCCAGAAACTTTAGCAGCTATGACAGCCATGCAGATAACTCCAGAAATGATACAAATATTAAGAGATGACAAATTAAGAAGTTATAGTATTGATATAGAATCAGATGCAACTATTTTTACAGATGAGGAAGAAGAAAAAAGAACACGTATAGAATTTTTAAATTCTTTTGGTGGTTATTTACAACAGGCAGTAGGGATGGCTACGCAATCTCCTATTTTAACACCTTTAGCATTTCAAGCATTACGATTTTTAATGGGTGCATGGAAAGTAGGTAGAAATTTTGAAGATGTTATAGACCAAACTGAAGCTCAATTAATGCAACAAGCTCAACAAGCTATGCAAGCAGGGCCACAACCTACTGAAGCTGAAAAAATAGCTATGCAAAAAATGCAAACAGAAATGGCTAAAGAAGAATTAAAACAACAAGGAAAACTTGCAGATATACAATCCAGAGAAAGAACTATGGGTAATAAAGTGGCTACGGAAGCACAAGCTAGTCAAGGTAGAATGGATGCAAAAAAAGAATTAACTTTATTAGAAAGTGATATGAAAATAGCAGAACAACTTAATCAGGAAGCAAAAGATGAGTTATAATAAAAATTATAGTGATATAAATTGGAACAAAAACACTTATAAACCATTAAAAGGAACACATAGAACAAAATCCAATCAGGTAATAGGTGATATAAAAGAATTTGTTTCTCCATTAGATCAAAAAACATTGATAAGCAGTCGGTCTCAGCTTAGAGAGTTTGAAAGGAGAAATAATGTTAGGCAAGTAGGGAATGACTATACAAGTTCTACAAAACCTAAGTTTTGGGATAATATGATTAACAATAACAAAGGATAGAATTATGGCAGAAGAAAGCACTCCTATACAGGAATCAGCACCTAGTCCAGCACCAACATTGGAAGCTGTATTAGAAGGTGCTATTAATGAAACTATGGATAAAGAACCTGAAACACCTAACACAGAAACACCAAAGGAAAAAGTAGAAAATACTACTATTCCTGATGCTCCCAAACAAGTGGAGAACACTAATTCCGAAGAATCTGATTCTGAATCATTAGACCAGGTAGCTCCTGAAAATGAAGCAGAAACTCAAGATTCTACAGAAAACCCTTCTGAAACAGAAGTTAAGAGCGAGGATTCGCAAGAAACACCTCTTGAAGCTCCTAAAAACTGGTCAGAAGAAGTAAGAGGCACGTTCAAGAATTTACCTCGTGATGCACAGGAGTATATGCTTAAACGAGATAAAGAAATGACAGCAGATTACACACGAAAGACACAAGAAGTAGCTGAACAACGCAAAAGTTATGAATCATTAGATAAAGTTATAGCTCCAATGAGACAGCAAATAAATGCAAGTGGAATAGGTGAAGCAGAATACATTTCCAGATTATTAAATGCAGATATAGCCCTCAGAAATAACCCAAAAATGGCACTCAAACAATTAGCACAAGGTTATGGCATTGATCTTTCATCAATAGAAGAAACTGGGGATTGGAATGATTCCGACCCTCAAATAACCCAATTACAACAACAAAATCAAGCGATACTTGCTGAATTAAATCAGTTCAAACAGCAAAATCTTCAATCGGCTAGACATCAAACAGAAACGCAAATAAATAATTTTGCACAATCTAAAGACGATAAAGGTAATTTAAAATATCCTCATTTTGAGCAATTAAGAGTTAAAATGGGTAATTTAATAGATGCAGGAGAAGCAAAAGGCTTAGAAGAAGCCTATGCTAAATCTGTGCGATTAGATGATAATTTATACAAACAATCCTTAGAATCTCAAAGAAAAAGTGCAAAAGCAGAGGAAGATGCAAAAAGAAAAGCAGCAGTAGAAAAGGCTAAAAAAGTTAGACCTCGAACTGCGACAGCTCCTCCTAGTGGTTCTGTTAAAACTAGTGATTTAGATTCTTTGCTTATGGAATCAATTAATAGTGCAGGTATTACTAAATAAGTTGTGGGTGTAACAATAACTAATGAGGTATAAAAATGGCAAGTCCTAATAGTACGTTTACCGAAATAGTTACAACTACTCTTGCAGGATATTCAAAAACTCTTGCAGATAACGTAACTAATGGTAATGCCTTACTTCGTCATATTGATGGGAAAGGCAACAAACAAGTAGCCACAGGAAGAACGATTGTGCAAGAATTAGAATATGCAACTAATTCAACTGCAAAATGGTATAGTGGCTATGAGGTATTAGACACATCTACCAGCAATACATTTACCGCTGCTGAATATAATTATAAACAGCTTGCAGGTAATGTGGTTATTTCTGGCTTAGAACAGGTCGAAAACTCAGGAAAAGAAGCAATCTTTAATTTGCTTAAATCACGAGTAAGAAACTTAGAAAAAACTCTTAAAAATACTATGGCTACTGGCTTATATGCTGCTGGCACTGGTACGGATGGAAAAGAACTAGGTGGATTACAATTATTAGTTCCTGGAACTGTAGGAAACACAGTTGGTGGCATTAACTCTACTACTTATAGCTTTTGGCAAAATCAAGTGTATGATTTTAGTACAGAGAGTGTAACTGCAAGTGCAACTACAATCCAAACAGCTATGAATACATTGTGGTTAGCAGCAGTTAGAGGTGCAGACCATCCAGATTGTATAGTGGCAGACAGCACTTACTTCCAATTTTACTGGTCCTCTTTGCAAACAAATCAAAGATTTACTAGTGATGATAAAGCAAGTGCAGGATTTATGAACTTAATGTTCATGGATGCTCCTGTATATTATGATGATCAGTGTCCAACAGCAAAAATGTATATGTTAAACTCTGATTATTTATTCCTTCGACCAGCTCAAGGTAGAGAGTTCTCTCCTTTAGGTGAGAAGGCTTCTGTTAACCAAGACGCAATGGTATTGCCAGTAGTATGGGCAGGAAATATGACCTGTTCAAACAGAGCAAGACAAGGCGTTATACAAGCATAATAAGGAGATAAAATTATGGCTTATATTACTGGAATGGATATAACTGAAGTAAGTGATTCTTCTACTTTTAAACTAGGACAACTAGGGCAAACAGAAGATGGTAAAATTTACAAGTATGTCCAATACGACACTGGTTCAGGTAGTGTTGCTGCTGTAAGTGGCAATGTTGCATATTACTATACTCTTGATGGGTATAAGAATAATTCTGTAACTAGTGACCTATCTGATAGTATTGAACTCGGTGCTGGAGTATTACAATCTGCTCCTACTGATGGACAATATTGTTGGATTCAAGTTAGAGGTGCAGCAACATTAACTCCTGCTCTAACAGCAGGAACAGATGGTGATCCTTTAACTCCAACTGGTTCTAGTGATGGAACTTTAGACTTAGCTACAGCGATTACAGATAATATCTGTGCATTTGCTGGAGATATATCAGATAAAGAAGTTGCTTGCGACTTTCTTTTATAAGATATAAAACATATAGAGGGTGGTTTATACTACCCTCTATAAACTAGGAGATAACTATGGGAAATATAAGAGTAAATATCTACAAAAGCCAAGACGGTAAGCAAGATTTAGTAGAAATGAAAATTATAGGAGACCCCAACACTGTTATTTATAAAATGAGTGATAAAGGGGAAGAAATAAAGAAAGATTTTCCTGCCGAATATAATGCGTATTATAATACTAAAGCACCAACACCAAAAGGAACTCCCATTAAAAAACTAAAAGCATTGAATAGAGGCAAGATTAAATTTTTTGAAGTAGAAGGTATTACTTCTATAGAACAATTAGCAGATTTATCAGATGGTGCTTGTCATGGTCTAGGAAAAGATGTATTAGATTGCAGAAAGCAAGCAAAGAATTATTTAGCACAAGAATATGATATTAAACCAGAACAAGTTGTAGGTAAAGAATGACTTTATTAACTATATGCCAAGACGCAGCAAATGAAATTGGAGTGCCATCTCCTTCTACTGTCGTAGGTTCAACTGATACGACAAATATACAATTATTAGCAGCTGCTAATAGAGAAGGTAAAAATCTTGTTGCAGGATATGACTGGCAAACATTAATTAAAGAAGAAGCTCATACAACACTGGCAGCAGAATCTCAAGGAGATATGGGAACAATAGCTTCTGATTTCTTACGTTTTAGCAATGATACTATGTGGAATAGAACCACAGATAGAAAGTATTATGGGCCACTTAATAATTCACAATGGCAAAGATTAAAAGCAAGTGTAAGTAGTGGCATAACAAATTACTTTAGAATCAGGGGTAATGCTTTATTATTTCATCCTGCTCCTCCCGTAGGGCAATCTGTATATTTTGAATATATAGGAAAAAATTGGGTAATTACTTCTGGTTCTTCTGCTAATGCAGTTGCGTATGCTGGAGATGCAAATACAACAGTATTAGATGAAGATATTATAACACTTGGTGTAATATGGAGATTTTTAAAACAAAAAGGATTGCCTTATGATAATCAGTTTCAGGAATACAGATTAAAATTATCAGAGAAGCAATCAAAAGATGGTGCGAAGCAAATCATTCGTATGGCAGGGCCAAATAGATTATATCTACCTGTAAACGAACCAGAAGGGAACTTTTCACTATAATGCCTGTTAAAAAAGTAAAAGGTGGTTATAGGTTTGGAAGAAAAGGCAAAACATATAAAAATAAAACAAAGGCTAAAAGACAAGCACGAGCTATGTATGCTTCAGGGTATAAAAAGAAAATAACATGATTGATGAAGAAGAACAAAAACAAATGATAGCCAACATATTAAGAAATAGCCAACCTGTAAATAACCAAGCTAGGTCTTTGAAATATGGTGTAGGAAATCAAAACTTACTTAAACCTAAAAATAAATTTTTTACTAATGCTTTAAGGCTTGGTGGGCAATTAGGAAGTGATTTTTTAGCAGGTAGCTCTATTGCAGAAGCTCTAGGATATAGACCTAACTTAATGACTGGTCAAGGATATACACCATCATATAGTGATCAATTTAATACTACAGTAGATTTATTAAAACAAGGAAAAAAAGCAGAGGGTGCAGTTAAAGGAATAGAAACTTTTTTAACAGGAACAGGAGCTGTAGGAGAAGGCATGATGTTAGGTAGTGCTTTGGTTGGCCCTACTGCTCCCATACTACTTGGTGCTGGTTTTGTAATTAAAGGTTTATCAAAAGGTGGCAAATTAATTTTACAAAGTAAAGCAGGAAAACAAATACTAGCTAATTTTACAGGCAATCAATCAGATGGTTTTAATGTTACTGATTTACAACTACCTAAAAATGATGCTTCTCCAGAAATAAAAACTCTAGAAGATAATATAGATTTGCCTACTACAACAATAAATGAAGCTGATCCTATTGATGATACAGTAGATTTTTTTACTCCTGAATCTGAATTAATATCTGCTAGATTACCTACCGCTGTAAATAGTAATGAAGATGGTATTACCAATGTTTTAAATGTAGGTTTAGCTGAAAGTAAAATATTAAAACCGCAATTTGATGCTAATGTAAAACTAATTAGCGATTATCCAAATTTAAAATTAAATGAAATAAGCAATAAAAATCCTGACGAAATAGCTGATACATATGTAGATCATATTAAAAATAATCTTTTATGGTTGCATGATAAAGTACCAGAAAAAACAAGAATGCGATCTAAAAAATGGTATGATGGCGCTAACAAAGTAGCTAATTCATGGTCTAAAGAATTTGATTTGCCTGCTTCTTCTGTGGCAGGAGTTATGGCAGCTTTATCACCGCAAAAAGATTGGTATATGAATGCTAATTTAGCTTATAGAGTATTAGATATAAATAAAAACAAACAAGATTTTATTTTTAATAAAGAAATGATGAGTAAGGCTAAAGAGCTTTATGGTAAACCAGTATTTAAAGAAATGTTAAAAAACCTAGATAATAAAAAACTATCAGAATTAGATTCTTTAGATGCAAAAGCAATATGGACTAGAGTATATGATGAAACCTATAATGATAGAAGTTTTAAAGTGTTAACACCAGAAGGAGAATTTGGAGACTTTGTAAAAACAGATAAAGGGGAAAATGCTAAAGCTGCATGGGGTACTAATTCAATGATAAAATCAGCACTATTAGCCATGGATAGTGGTGGAGATGCAAAAAAAATTACTACTTATTTAGGAGACAAGCATAAAGTAAGAAGTTTTTACAACAACATTATTGCTCCTAATTCTAAAAACGGAGATGTAACTATTGATACTCATGCTGTAGCAGCTGCAACACTACAACCAGCTAGCCAAAACAGCACAACAGTTTTTCACAACTTTGGAACATCACCATTATTAAGTAAAAGACCTAAAGACTGGCAAGGAGCAGCTAAAAATTCTTCTGTTAGTGGAAATAAAGGCACATACGGAATTTATGTAGAAGCATACAGAAAGGCAGCTAAAGAAAGAAATATATTGCCTAGAGAAATGCAGTCTATTACATGGGAAGCAATAAGAGGATTATATCCTACTGGATTCAAACAAAACAAGCAGAATGTAGAAGATATAAATAAATTATGGTATGATTACAGAAATGATAAATTAACATTACAAGAGGTGTTAGATGAAATTGAAAAAAGAGCAGGAGGGATCAGCCCTCCAACCTGGGAATAATGAAACTATTATGTTTATGAAAGAAAATAAAATTCCAGTAACAAAACAAAATTATTTAGATTTAGTATATGGTGGCAATCCTCCAGAAGAATTAGGAGCAGAAGAAATAGACGATATACCTGAATTTAAAAAAACTTTAGATGAAGCAATTAACGAAGCAATGAACGGGAATAATGGCAGTTTTTAATCCTACAGGAGAAAGTACTTCAATTTCAGCACCGATTGGAGGATTGAACACAAGAGATGCTGTGGACTTGATGCCACAAACGGATGCTATTCGTTTAGATAATTTCTTTCCAGGTTCTACAGATGTAAGTTTAAGAAAAGGTTATACAAATCATGTAACTGGCTTACCAAGCACAGTACAAAGTTTAATGGCTTATTCTTCGCCAAGCACTAATAAATTATTTGCAGCAAGTGGAGCTAATATTTATGATGTAACTTCGGCAGGTTCAGCAGGAAGTGCTGTAGTAACAAGTTTATCTAATGCAAAATGGGAATCTGTTAATTTTACAATATCTGGTGGTTCTTATTTATTTATTGTAAATGGTGCAGATGCTCCTAGACATTATAATGGAAGTGCTTGGGCAACTCCCACATTAGGAAGCATTACTAGTTCTACTATAAATAATGTGGCTGTATTTAAAGAAAGATTATTTTTTATAGTGAATAGTAGTTTAAGTTTTGCTTACTTGCCTATTAATTCTGTTGCAGGAACAGTAGCGACTTATGCGTTGGGAAGTATATTTAATTTTGGAGGACATTTAGTTGCTGCTGGAACTTTAACTAGAGATGGTGGTTCTGGTTCAGATGATTATATAGCTTTTATAACATCAGAAGGTGAAGTAGCTGTATATCAAGGAACAGACCCTAGTGATGCAACAAAATGGGCTTTAGTCGGTGTATTTAAAATAGCACGACCTATAGGTAAAAGATGTGTAGTTAATGTAGGGCCAGAATTAATAGTTATCACAGAAGCTGGATTTGTTCCTTTAACAAAAATGTATAATACAGATGAAACTAATTATGGTGCTGCTATATCTGATAAAATAAGTGGTAGCATTTTAACAAGTGTAGAAAATTTTAAATCAACTTTTGGATGGGATGCTATAATTTATCCTTCAGGGCAGTATGGATTATTTAATGTTCCTTCATCAACAGGAGGCAAGTTTGACCAATATGCAGTTAATTTAACTACTGGTGCATGGGGAAAATTTACAGGACAAAACGCATATTGTTGGGGGTTATTATCAGGAGTATTATATTTTGGTGGAAGCACAAAAGTATATCAAGCAGATAATGGTAATAGTGATGCTGGTGTTGCTATACAAGGAAGTGCTAAAACAGCTTTTGTATATTATGGTGGGAGAGGAATATCAAAAAGATTTACAGCTATTAGACCAGTAGTATCTAGTGATGCTAATTTGCCAGTTAGTATAGGATTTGATGTAGATTTTAATGATGGAACTTCAACGTATACTCCTTCAAGTGCAACTACAGATGGAGCTTCTTGGGACACAGCAACGTGGGATGTAGCAGAATGGGCAGGTTCTGTTGCTTCACAATTAGTTTGGAGAAGTGTTGCCGATATTGGTTGGAACGCAGCTATACGAATTAAAACAAGCACACAAGCTCAAAGTATTAGATGGCATAGTGTGGACATTTACTATGAAAAAGGTGTAGGATTATAATGATATTAACAGATAAAATATGGAAATTATTAGAGCCAGCTACAAGAATTGCTGAAAATGTAACACGAAAAGAATTAGAAGAAGGATTACAAGATGGAACATATCAAATATTTTCAGATAAAAAAAGTGTTGCAATAACTGGTGGCTATAATGAATCTTTACGTATAGGTTTAGCAGGTGGAGAATTAAATAGTTTGAAAAATATAGAAAAAGATATTATAACTTATGCTAAACAAAAAAATTATAAAAGTGTTGACATTTTAGGTAGGGTAGGATGGGAAAAAGCCTTAAAAGGTTATAAAAAACAAGCTGTATTACTTAGAAAGGAGATATAATGAGTTTTATTTTTAGTACACCAAAGCCTCCTCCAGCACCAGATTATGCAGGTGCAGCTAGAGAACAAGGAGCTGCAAATGTAGAAACTGCTAGATTAGAAGGCAGAATGAATAGACCAGACGTTTATTCACCTTATGATATAACAACTGTAACTGATTTACCTGAAGATAGATTTAGGCAAGAATATACATTAAGACCTGAATATGAATCACAAAGACAAAAACAAGTTGGTATTACAGATAAATATTTAGACACAGCAGGTAATTATTTAGGAGGATTGCCACAAGAAACATTTTCATTATCTGGATTAGCAGCACAACCTGGACTTATAGATAGAAGTGGGTTAACTGCTTTACCTACAATGGAAGATATTAATACTTATGCAACAAGAGTAGAAGGTGATTATTACAGTAGGGCTTTAGAAAGAATACAGCCACAGCATCAACAAGAAATTATAGATTTACAAACTCGATTAATTAATGCTGGTATTCCAGAAGGAACTATAGCACACAATGATGCTTTAGCAGAATTGCGTATAGCACATCAAGACACATTAAGAGGGTTAGCTAGTGAAGCTATAAGACAAGGACAAGCACTTGCTGATGCTCAATTAGGTAGAGCTACAGGAATGCGTAGTTATCAATTAAGTGAAGCACAAGGATTAACAGGAGAGAGAGAAAGAATTAGAGATAGACAATTAAGTGATTACTTACTGAGTAGAAGTCAGCCACTTAGTGAAATTGCTACTCTATCAGGACAAGCTCCTCCTCCACCAAATATAGCTACAACAGGATTAGATGTTCCTGCAACAAGTATTGCACCTCCTCCAATCTTTGCAGGAGTACAAGCACAAGGTCTTGATGCAAGCCAAAGATACGGAACAGCAATGCAAGGTTATGGTGCGAAAATGGCAGCATTAGGTAGTATAGTAGGTGGTGCAGCTTCAGGAGGATTTAGTGAAGGAGGAGCTTTTGGTTCAGATAAAAGATTAAAGAAAAATATTAAATACAAATCTAAATCTAAATCTGGATTAAATATTTATGAGTTTGAGTATAATTGGTCTCCACAAAAATATACTGGTGTAATGGCACAAGAAGTTAAAAAAGTAAAACCATCAGCAGTATCTGAAAATATTTTTGGACACATGATGGTAGATTATAACCAATTAGATGTAAATATGGAAAGAGTGTAATATGGCAGTAAGCGGTTTCCCAAGAAGACAAGAAGACCCATTAATACAACAACTATTAGAAAGGGCTAGACAACAAGCTCGATTAGCTAATCAAATAGGTTCTCCCAGTATGTATACAGCAGAAGCATATGGGGGTAATTTTCCTATTGGAACATTAACAGCACAAGTATTAGGAGGTGTAAGGGCTGGTGTAGCTGAACGAGAAGCTCAAAAAAGACAAGAAATGTCTGACAAAGCATCAAATTTATTAGCTTCAATAGAGCCAAATAGCCAATTTGATTATAATAACAGAAAAATTTATACAGATGACAAAGGAAATTTCTTAGAACGAGCACCCCTAGCAGAGATATTAAAAGGACCTCCAGAAATGGTGGATAGACCAGAGGGAGGAGGAAAGGAAGCTGCTTCTTTGGAAGATTTAGCGAAACTATCAATGCTTGGGGGAAGCACTACACTAGCAGCAGATGTCGCAAAGGACCCATTGCTAGAGAAAAAGATAAAAACATCTATACGAATAGGTCCAGATGATGACCCTAATGTTTTAGAAAGAATTTTTTTAGGTAAAGCGTTAAAAGGGAAGGACATATCTAAAGAAAGTGATTTAATTACACTAGCTGGATATGACCGAAAGGAATATGATTTATATAAAAGAAAAAAACAAGGAGCACTTACACCTGTTACTTTGTTTAAAGGAAATAGACCATTTCAAGTACTAATGAAAACAGATGAAGCAGGTAGCTTTGTTAATTATCAAGATTTTAAAGGAAATATTATAACTGATCTAACAGGATTAAGTACTAGTAAATCAGTAAAATCAAGAAGGGACAAGTTTATGGAGGATTATGTAGCAGATTTTACTATTAAATCAAATATAGCAGGTAGAAACTATGATATAGAAGAGGTAGTCAGAACAGCAAATCGTTTAGCAGATGAACTGAATATGCCTAAAGATAATATAAGTACTACACAAAATGATATAAGTATCATAGAGGATGATTTAGGTTCTGATGATATTATGGGTTCTTTAAATGGTGAATCTAAAACAGATAAACAAAAAGATAAAGATACTGATGATACTTTAGTAAAACCAAGATTAAGTGAGGAAGAAAGAGCAATTATAGCTAAAAATAGAGAAGAAGCACAAGAAAAAAAGAGAAAAAATATACAATTTATATCTTCAGATGTAGGTAGCCTTGATTTAACTAGAAGTAAAATTACAACACTACAAGATGCTTTACCAAAAATAGAAAAATTATATGAAGAATTAGAGCGTTTAAATATAACAGGTAGAGCTATTTCTGCTAATGCTCTTATTAGCACAAGTGGTCCAGCTGCACAATTAATAGGATTAATAGATACTTTAAAAGGTTCAGTATTTGTGTCCGCAACAAGTAAATTAAAAGAAGCTGGTGGAGGTTCTACAGGAATGGGTCAATTAACAGAAGTAGAAGGAGAAAAAATTCAAGGTTCAGAAGGACAAGTAAAAGTAGATTTAAAAGATCAAACTATAAATACATTAAAAAAAGTATTAAAAGAATTACAACAAGCAGAAAGTCGTAAATTAAAGTTATTAAATCAACTTTATGGCGAAGAATATAAAAAATTTATGGCAAACTAATGGCATTAAGTAGTAGAGAAATAAGAAACAGATTATCTGCAATAGAACAAAATTTAGCAGGTAAATCTGCTAGAAGTCCAGAAGAAGATGAAATATTAAAAGCTATACAATCTGGTGACTTTTTTTCTAGTGGTAAGACAGCTCAAATATTACAAGGTTTACAAGAATATGGTATACCAAGTGAAGAAATTACAGCTTTATTTGGTGGCTCTGATAGAGCAAAAATATTATCTGATGCACTAAGATCACAAGGACAATTATCAGAAGCAGATAAGATAGGTTTTAAAGAACCTAGTTCATATGATATAAGCCTAGCTTTACAAAGAAAAAACATAGAAGATTATCAAAAATTAAATCCTGTAAGTGCTTTTGGTTTACAAGCCGCAGGAGCTATAGCACCAGCAATTATTGTAGGGAAAGGGGCAGGTTTAAAAAAAATAGCACAGTCTATTTTAAATCCAAAAACTTACAAAGGTGCAGTTGGTGTAGGGGCAGGATTAACAGCTTTAGGAACTTTTATGAGAGGAGAAGGTGGTTTTAGAAATAGATTATCTAACATACCTACTAATGTAGCAGTATCATTACCTTTTTCTTTTGGAGGTAAATTAGTAAGTGATAAAGTTGGTGAACTTTTTAGTAAAGTAATTAAACCTAATCCTAATGTTTTAGGTGTAAAACAAGCTAGAGATTTAGTAAACGACGCCTTAGAATTGGATGAAATTACAGCAGGAGAAGCTATAGAAATAATTATGAAAAAAAATAATGCTGAATTTACTCTGGCAGATTTAGGAGAAAACACAGAAGCATTATTAGGTGCTTTAAATGCTATTCCAGGTGTAGGTAAAAAAGATGCAGTTAATTTTTTAAGAGCTAGAAACGAAGGTAAAATTAATAGGTTATATCATATATTTGATAATGTTAAGAATGGACCGTGGATAGATGAATTTAAAGCATTGCAAACAGCAATGAAAAGTAAAGGAGATAAATTATATGGAGCAGCATATAATCCAAAAAATAAAAATAGTATTTTAAATGTAAATACAGGAGTAAGTATAGATGGAAAAATTACTTCTATAGCAGAATATATGGGTAGAGATGATTTTGTATCTGCATTTAAAAATGCTCAAAAATTAAATAGAGTAAGACCTATAGAAGGATTAAAAAAATATAATGATTACGCTATAGAAATAGTAGATGGTGAAGCAGTTATTAAAAATGAAAAAGGTAAGGCAGTAAATGAAATACCTACACAATTTTTTCAATTAATAAAAAGAGGATATGACGATTTAATACACTCAGCAAAAAAAGATATGACAGGCACAACAGGTAAAGAATTATTATCAGGTATGGTAGCTAACAAAAATGAATTATTACAAATAGTAGATACATTAAATCCTTTATATAAAAAAGCTAGAGATCAATGGGCAGGAGATGCTTCTATTTTAAATGCTATGGATTTAGGTAAGGCTATAAAATCTAATAAATATGAATATTCAGAATTAGAACAAATGGTTAAAGTTATGAGTAAATCAGAAAAAGATGCTTTTCGTATTGGTGCTTTAAATTCATTTATACAACAAATAGAATCAAAAGGAGTTAATACTAATATAGCACAACAAATAGCTAGAAGCACTAGAGATAGAAAATTATTAAGATTAGCATGGGGTGGTACAGACGAATCTTTTAATAAATTTTGGGGTAAATTAACTGATGAAATGACTACAGCACAAACAGCACAATCTGTATTAGGTAATTCTAAAACAGCAGTAAGACAATCATTTATTAAAAAGATAGAATCTGGTGCTAAGCCATATAAACCATCTAAAGAAATAACATCTTTATTAATGGATGCTATATCTATATCAACTAAAGATGCAGATAAAACTAGACAAAAAGCATTATCTAAAGAAATGGCAAGAATACTATTAGCTACAGGAAAAAGTAAAATAGAAATAGAAACTATAAAAAAACAATTACAACAAAAAGCAACTTTAGAAGATTTAATTATAATGTACCCTGAGTTTATAAAAGCAATAGCAAAATATCCGTTGTCCCCAGCATTGGCTGCTTTAGTAGCACAAGATGAAAAAAATAAATTAGGAGAAATACCTAGAGGTGCAACGCAAGGAATAAAGGAAGTATTAGAACCAGTATTTTTTTAAAATAATTTGATTAATAAACTAAAATACATTAAAACTAAGAAAGGAGAATAATTATGGGTTGGTCAGGAGGAACATATACTAGGTCAGATGGAGTTTTTACAGGAAGCGAAATCTGGGAAAGTAACAGAGATGCAGGAACTAAAATTGTTGCTGATAGGCATGATACGCATGACCAAGATTTAGCAACTGGAATTAATTCTTGTATAAACAAAGATGGCTCTAATGCTATGACAGGTGCTATAAATATGGGCAGTCAAAAGATTACAGCACTGGCTGATGGAACAGCACATACAGATGGTATAAATGCTGGGCAGATACAAGATGGTGGTTTAATATTCCAAGCCACTGATAGTGGTAGTGCAAATGCTTATGCAATCGCATTAACACCAGCAGTGACAGCCTATGTCGCAGGTCAAGTGTTTCATTTCAAAGCAGCTAATGCAAATACAGGAGCTTCTACATTAAATGTTAATGCTTTAGGTACAAAAAATATTAAGAAAAGAAATGACCAAGACCCAGCAGCAGGAGATATAGAACAAAATGCAATTATCTCTGTGATTTATGATGGCACATCTTTTCAAATGATTTCTCAATTAGGCACTTCAGCAGGTTCTATGAGTTCCTTTACATTAACAGGTGATAGTGGTTCTAATCAAACTATCACAGATGGGAATACATTAGATGTAGCAGGTGGAACTGGGATTGACACCACAGTAGGAGGCTCTACTGATACTGTAAGTGTAGCTATTGATTCTACAGTAGCTACTAAGAATGCAGCAAATACTTGGACTGCAGCACAACAAGGCAGAACACAAACTGCTAGTGTTACTGGTAGTACAACATTAGATTTTACATATCAAAATTTTATTTTAACTGCTACTGGTAATGTAACTTTAGCTAATCCTTCTACAGAAGCTGCAGGTCAATCTGGAGTTATTATATTAATTCAAGATGGTACTGGAAGTAGAACACTATCATTAGGAACAGATTATGAAACTGCTGGTGGATCAGGTCTTACAATTTCAACAGCTGCCAATGCCGTTGATGTGATACCATATTTCGTTAAGGCTTCAGCGTCAATTCAGTTAGGAGCACCACAATTAGCGTTCGCATAGGATAATGTATGGTACTATATAACAATGAATTATGGCAAAAACCTTCAGCAGCAGCTTCGCCAGTTCAAGGTATTTTTGCTTTTGGTTATACGACTTCAGACTCTAACTTATCTAACAAAGTTTCAACTGAAGGCGTTATTGCTTCTGATACCTCAGGAGTAGGTACAGCAAGAAATGCTCTTGCAGCTTGTAGTTACGGAGATGATAAGGGAATTTTTGCTTTTGGCAGTGGTCTTACTAATATTAAAAACCTCATATCTGATTCAGGAGTAGTTGCTTCAGATGGAACAGGTGTAGGGACATCTCGACAATATTTAGCAGCAGCAGGTTATGATGAAGATAAAGGGATATTTGCCTATGGAACGACTGGAAGTGTTAGTGCATTATCAAACTTAGTAAGTAATTCTGGAGTAGTTGCAACAGATACATCTGGGGTAGGGACTGCTCGAAGTACATTAGCTGCTTGTGGGTATGGTGGAGATAAAGCCATCTTTGCGTATGGCTCTACGAATGTGTCCAATCTTGTAAATAGTTCTGGAGTGGTTGCAAGTGATACATCTGGCGTTGGTACTAGTCGTGCATATTTGGTGGCTTGTAGTTACGGCACAGACAAGGGAATCTTTGTCTATGGATATGCTGGAGGTAGTAATGTTTCCATGTCAAACCTTGTTAATAGTTCAGGTGTCATAGCGTCAGATACGACTGGTGTCGGATCTGCAAGACGAGTTGCTGCTTGTACTGCCTATGGTGTTGGAAAAGGAGTCGTGGGATATGGACATACATCTGGTGCTGTAAGTCTATCTAATCTTATTTCTGATTCTGGAGTGGTAGCGACAGATACAACAGGTGTTGGAACTGCACGATATGGGTTAGCAGCCTGTACTTTTGGATAAAAATATAAAGGATAAATATGCCAGCAAAATTAAATACAGAGTTTAATTACAGATACCAAGTTATAGGTGATACTGTATGGGAAAAAATAAAAACATTAAAAGGGTTTTTAGAAGGCAGGGTTAGAGCTGTTGCACTTGAAGAAGTGGGTAATTTAAAATACCAAGCTAAACTTGCAGAGCTAAAACATCTAAAAGAAAAAGGTTTAGAGCATGAAGTTTTGGAACTTAAAGCTGAAATCATTGAACTAGAAAGTCATATGGTAGTTTCAGAAGAAGCGTATCAGCTTAATAGAGATGAAATTGACATTCTTAATAAATTATTAAAAGAGTTATATGTTCTAGCAGAACCAACTCGTATTGAAGGTTATTCAGATGAGCAGATGTTTGAAGCAAATGCTGTAAATGAGTTTACTGTAAGCATTGCTAGAGAAATACAAGCTGAGATTATAGCTAATGGCAGACCTTCTCCAGCGAAAATAAGAAATGCAATGCGTAATCCTCTCGCATGGGAAGCACTACAAAAGGTTGGTTTAATTCCGAATGATGTAAAAGTTCTTGAAGGAAATGTTAATCCATCTTTAGAATTAACTCTTAAAGTAATAGAAAATAATAAAACACCTAAAAAAAGGAGATTATATAATGTGGGCTAAACTAAATGCAGATGGGAGTGCAATCGAAGAAATTATTGTTAATAAAAAATCAATGGTTGTAGATGGCATAACCCATCCAAAAGATTTATTTAATATTTGGTCAGATGAAGAAAGGCTAGCAATAGGCATTGTTCCTGTTACTACCTCTGGCACGCATCTAAACACTGCTTTTTATGTAGAAGCAGACGCTTCTTTTGCTATTGCCAGTAATAAAAAATCTGTAGTAAGAACTATTGGAGTTAAAGATTCTGATAAAGATTTATCTGATTTAAAAACTGCTGCAAAAGAAAAGGCTGGCAGAGATGCACATGATTTACTTAAAGGTTTTGATTGGTTAATAGCACGAAAAGTAACTGCCAATACAACTATTCCTTTAGATGTTGTAACATACATGGCAGCAATTCGTACCGATCATAAAGCAATCTGCGATGCTATAGATGGAGCAAGTGATATGAATGCGTTTGTAGCTTTACATGACAATGGCACTGTTACTAAATGGACATCTGATTCAAATGTAGCTCAATATAGGAGAAATAGTATTGCGTAATATATATCTTAAAATAAAAAATGGTTTAGCATTTTTAAAAAAGAGATTAGTTGGAAAGTTATGTAATTGTCCACCTGATTATACAATTAAAGATTTGAGTGCTCCAAGAAAGAAAAGAAAAACTAAAAAGAAAACAACAAAAAGACAAAGGTAAAAACCAATGGCAACTAATTCTGAAGCACGACAAATAGCGATAAGGGCAGTAACTTCGACAACTGGTATGGTAAATGAGGATTGGTTAGCTTTATTTACTGCTCGTTCTATAGGTGCAGGAACATTTAACGAAAGAATGTTAGCTTATATAAATGGCGAATTAAGTACATCATATACGGATATTAATTTAGCCTTGCAAGCATTTGCAGTAGACCAAGATGATGCAAACTTTTCTTCTATGGGAACATTTACGCCATGAGCCAACAATCTTTAAAGCAAGCAAGCTGTCGAGCAGCCTCTGGTACTACAGGAACATATAATGAGGACTGGAATAAAGTATTTGCAGATTCAGGGATTACTACAGGCACTTTTTCAGAAAAAATGTTAGCTTACACAAATAAACAAGGTTCTGCTTGGGATAATGCTCAATGGGATGTTTCAGGATGGGGAACAGGTTCTTTTACAAATGTTAACGAAGCTATGGCTCAATTAGGGAAACAAAATGGGACAAGTGCTCCAGGTTCTCTATGGTCAAGCATGGGTACTTTCAGCGCTGAATAGGAGAAGAATATTATGGCAATAATTAGTGCATTAATCGGACCAGCTACTAAACTTATCGGTAAATTTATAAAAGATAAGGATAAGCAGATGCAGTTAGCTCACGACTTATCTACTATGGCAGAGAAACACGCTCAAGAACTAGCCAAAGGACAGATCGAAATTAACAAGGAACAAGCAAAGCATCCATCTTTATTTGTATCAGGTGCACGACCTGCTATTATGTGGGTCTGTTGTCTTGGTTTATTATGGCAATTCTTTGTAGGACCTATAGCTACATGGGCTACTGGTATATGGCTACCAGAAATAACACCACCACAGCTAGAAGTAGAAGGTTTAATTACTTTGGTAATGAGTTTGTTAGGACTAGGAGCTATGCGTAGTTTTGAAAAATCTAAAAATATAGCAAGGGATAATTTAAAATGAGTAAGACGATAGGAGAAATGTTAAGAGATGAGGCAGTGTCTTTTTCAGTAGCCAAAACAATAATGGAATCAAAGACTCCTAAAATTAAAAAGAAAAAGATTAAGAAAAAGATAGTGAAAGATTTTTATGCTGTTGTAGGTAAATTGCCTAAATAAGAAAGGCATATAACTACCTAAAAACCTTTTACCTACCCTTAGAAGGGCTTAAAACAAGACAATTTTTAAGGAAAACATACTAAATGCCAGAAAATAACGACAAATTAATAAATATGCTTATTATGCACGAAGGCTTAAAACTTCATGTGTATGATGATGCAGATGGTAGAGCGGAAGTTAAAAAGGATTATACTTTAACTGGTCATCCTACTATTGGGGTAGGTAGAAATATTGCAAGTGATGGTCTAGGTATTTCAGAAAAAGAAGCTCGTTATTTATTATCAAATGATATTAAAAGAGTTGTTAAAGAAACAAGCAGCTGGGATTTTATGGAAGAATTAAATGATGTAAGAAAAGCCGTTATTTATGACATGGTTTTTAACATGGGAATTACTCGTTTTAATCCTGATGTATGGGTTAATACATTTAATGCAATTAAGAAAAAAGATTTTGAGACTGCTGCAAATGAAATGCTTTCTTCACGTTGGGCAAAGCAGGTAGGAAATCGTAGCATTAGATTGTCTGATATGATGAGAAAAGGGGAGTGGTATGATAGATGACCCTATGATGATATGGAACATTTTAATTACTTTGGTACTTGGCCCTTTTGCATGGGCGTTTTCAAAGATGTTTGCCGAAGTAAAAAGACTTCAGATTCTTCTCAATAGAACTAGAGAAGATTATGCTACTAAATTAGAGCTTCACAATAAATCGGGCGAGGTAAAGGAGTTAATTTTAAGAATTGAAAATAAGCTCGACCGATTTATTGAGAAGCATCATGGTTGACCCTGTTACTGCTGGAGCAGCTGTCCTCTCAGGAATCAAGCTAGTTAAGCAAAGCGTAGATTTCATTAAAAGTAATATAAATACTTGCAAAGATGTTGGCGAGATTATCGGTCATGTGGAAAAAGCTTTTGAAGGCGAAAAACAATGTTTAAGAGATAGAGAAAAAAAAGGTGCTGATCCGTTTGCAACTGAAAATGTTGCTGAAGAAATTATAAATGCTAAAATTGCCCAGGAACAACTCTATGAATTATCCCAGATTGTTGATCTAAGGTTTGGGCATGGAACATGGAAATATATCTTATCAGAAAGAAAAAGAAGAATAGATGAAAGAAAGGAAAAAATAAAAGAAGCTAAAATAAAAGCTCGAAGAAAAAAGCAAGAAATGATGGACAATGTTAGGATGGTTTCTATTGGTATTGTTATAATAGTTTTTGTGTGTATTGTTTTTGGCGTAGGAATTATGTTATTAGCCTCCAAAAACTTTATTGTCTATGCTCACGAACAACCATCATTGAAGCATACGCCTTATTGTTTACTTTACGACCCAAAATATTTTATTATTTGTATGAATGAAGGCAGAGGTTATGCAGACACGCAATTATATTTAGATTATAAAAAAGAAAGAGAAAAGTGGATTATTGATAATAGCAAATAGGCATAGATGGATATTAAAAAATTAATAATTTTTGACAAAAATGTGCAATGGAAAAAAGAGCATACTGCGAATGCTTACGCTATGGTTTTTCGAGCTACCAAAATCTGGAAATTTAAGCAGGAAGATGACTTGGAGTCTTACACTTACTTTAAATTGCTTATCCAAGACTATGCTAAACCTTTTAAATGGGGACTGCAAAAACAAAAAACTATTTTGGTGTTGAATCACAATAGCTTTTTTTATTTTACAGCCCCTCCAGATACTATCTATAAATGTAATTATTTTTTCTTAGATAGCAAAAAACCTAAAAAAACATCTAAAAAAACAACGAAAGATGAATGGATATAAGCTCTTTCTAGCTTAGTATAAAAACCTTTACAATATGTATAAAATATACTTTACAAATGGTTAATTCTTTATTATTATTTAATTATGAAAACAAAAAAATTAAAAATAGGTCAAATAGTTAAAACAGATGATTATGATTATCATAAAGAACTTTTTAAAATTGTTAAATTTACTCCAAAGAGAGTGAAAGTAATAAGATTAAGTTCTCCAGATAGATATTCATGGTTTATAAAGGCAAATAGAATAACTGAAATAGTTGAACAATAATTATATAAAAAAAGGAGCTAAATAAAATGAAAAAACTAATAATTAAAACTTACAAAGATAGATACGGAAGAAATCGTAGAAATATGCAATTTAAAAACAAAGCTATGTATCATCTTGGCTTTACTCTTAGAAAAGCATTTGGCAGAGGTTGGTTTATAGAGAGATATAAAGAGCAAATATTTTTTGCATATACTTTAAAAGATATAGATTTCTTTTTAAGTAAAGACCACGACATTTCAATTATAGCAGAACTTATGATGCTATATTATAAACGCAAGGGCAAAAGTAATTCTTCTAAAATAGTAATTAATAAAAAAGATTTACTTATGGATTTTGAAGATTTAGCAATATATGCAGACACAACAATCAAAAAGGAGAGTGCTTAATAGCACTCTTCTCTAATAATAACAAAGGAGCTAAATAAAATGACAAAAAAAAACAAAATAACAATAAACGAAGTAAGAGCTATATTTTCAAAAACTTTCAACAAGAAAATATCTTTCATAGATATGATAGCAATACAAAAAACTTTTGATATACCAAAAGAAATGTCAGAAGTAATAGACGAATTTGTAGAGCATATAAAAGTTACAATGGCTAAAGAAGTTATGAAAAAATTTCAAAAGGAGAGTGCATAATGACAAAAATAAAATACAAGATGGTAGATAACAGTTATAAACATGATATTTACTTTTCACCAGTAAATAAATTTTATAATGACAGATTACGAATTTCTTACCCTTACTCTTATAAAAGTGTATCGCACCCAGAGTATAGCATTGAAGTGGTTAGAACTTTAGTTTCAGTTCCAGCTCATAGAGGTTATGGAGTGTTGACTAGAGAAGAAATAGAAAAGAATGGTTATAACAGAGATAAAATGAAAGTATCTACTATTAAACCAGTATATGAGTATGTAGTTACAAAAAATGATAAAGAAATTACAGAAAATATTAAAACTGCAAAAGAATGTAAAAGTATAATTAAAAGCTTAATAGAAAAGGAGAATGCATAATGACAAACAATTATTATTTCATAAGCACAGGGAGCGAAAGAAAAATTGAAATTTTTGATCGAGCTGAAAAAGAACTAAAATCTTATTTTCATGGTGGCAATAACATGTATACCTTGAGAATTAATTATGAAACTAACTCAGGTAACATCCGAAGCAGCCATATTAAAAACTTGTCTAAAGATTTAGATTTAGCAAAAGAAAAGGCTTCAAAATGGTTTAAAGAAAATGCTAAACCCAACATGGAACTAAGATTATTTGATTTATTAGAAGATGTGGAAGCGAATGAAGAAAAACCGCAATGGTTTAAAGATGTGGAAGCGAAAAATAAAATTTTAAAAAAACAAGCAGCAAAAGAACAAAAGGAAAGAGAGGTTTCTTGGGCTTTAGAAAAAGAACAAAAGAACAAAAAATTAATTGCGAGCTTGTCAAAATCTAATTTTGTTGGGCAACCAAAAGAGAGTTTAGAGAAAAAACTTGTCATAAAAAATTGGACACACAAAAAAATAGCAGCTTTTTGTGGGTATGGCGATCCCGATATTTTAAATATTATAACTTTGGAAGATGAAGAAAAGAATGTTTATATTTATTTTGGAAGCAGCGACATCGGTTCAAAAAAAGAAAACGATTTTCAAACAAGAGACGAAAACAACCAGCTTGCAAACCATGTTTCATGGAAAGACAGAATTGGCAAAACTTATCAGTTAAAATTTTCTATTAAAAAACACAGCATTTACATTCCTAAAAATCTTGAAGGTTCTGATTTTAAAGGGCAAAAACAAAATGTTATACAAAGACCTAAAGTGATAGAAAGGAGCTAAAAATGGGACAAGTTAAACAACAAATAATGGAAGAAGAAGACAAGTTTTGGAATGATTGTCTAGACAAAATGAAAGATTCTGAATGTATAGAAGAATTTTGGAGGAAATATAATGATGCAGAAAAAGATGGTAGAATTAAAAGACCTGAGCATATTTCTAGGAAAGAATTTGAAGAAGATACAGATGAGGTCTGGACTGAACTTTGGAGTAAATATTATGGACATTAAAAAAATAAAATTTAAAGTTTCTTATGATGGAGTTTTAAAAGCAAACGACATCTGGAGCCTTTTACAATTAGTTGAAGATGAAGGTTATGAGGTAGATGTTGAAATTGAAAAGGAGAATGTAGATGGATAGCATTGATATTAAAAGACAAGACCAATTAATCCAACTCACTATGCAGATTGGAGCATTGAAAAATAAATTTGAAAAATGCAAAATAGAATTTGATATCATTCATCGGCAACTTTTAGATTTGACTTTGAACGAATCCAAGGAGATAGAAAAATTTGAATCTTATTATGAGGAGAAAAAATGACTATTTTACTTTACACGGTTTGGATATTGAATGCCGTCGTTTTCCTTTATCTTTGCTTATTAGGTATTATTTAATGGAAAAATTAACCAAGATGCTGGATAAAGGTGTGCTTATATCAACGAATTTAACATTTGTGGATTTAAGAAGAAATAAAACAATGTTAAAATTTATTAACAAACTAGGAGCAAATGATGAAAAACATAAAAAAAGACGACCTAAAATTTAAGCCTGACGTAAAGCTGACCAGGTCAGGGGAAATCGTAATGTTAGGATTCTCAAACACTAGCAAAAGATACTACATTAAGTATGGGAAGAATTTGAAGCGGCTTTATTTTAGCTATGACAACGCATATTCTAAATTTAATTCGATATCTTAATATGAGTGACATCCTGCAACAAAAAATTATCAAAGGCTTGCGTTTAAAAAACTTAGATTTAAAAGAGGAAAATGATCGATTAAGAAATTTATGCCAACAATTATTTATAGAAAGAAAAAATCCTCGAGTGAGAATTTTGAATCTCAAAGATGTAAAAAATTTTATTTTTAAAAAAGATAATGGAGAAGATGAATCCTGATATTGACTTTAAACTATTTTAAAAAGAAGGTTAAAAAAGATGATTAGAAAATTTACTATTAATGGTACAGAAGTTGAGATTAGTTTTAATGCTAAAACCCATAGGTATACTATTACTATAAATGGAGTTAAAAAACATTCCCCTAGTGTTTCTACTATACTCAAATTGGGAGACACGTTTGGTATAGCATCCGCAGCTGGGCGCAAAAACTATCAAGATACTCTACATGAGGTATTATGTGTAGGTGAAGGAACTGAGTTCAGAGACAAAGACGAACTATTAGAAAAACTTATTTTGATAAAAAAAGAAGCTGCGAATAAGTGGCTGCAATCTGCTAACTTAGGTACGTTATGTCACCAATTCTGGGAAAACATACCTAAAGGCATTATACAATATGATGAGGATAAAAAAATTCAACGATTACAATATGCTCTTTATAATTACCATTTAAAAAATGTAACTAAAACTAATTACACAGAACGATTAGTTTATAATGATAATTTAGGTACATCTTATGCAGGAATGTTTGACGCAGACCTTGAGATAAGAGGTGAAAGAGTATTAATGGATTTAAAAACATATACTAAAAAATCTAATACTTCTACATGGCCGATTCAATTAAGTGCATACAACCATGCTCATACCCTAGAATTAGGAATAGAGCCTTTACCTAAGGTGATAATTGCTATCTGTAAAGACACAGAAGAGGTTAAGGAGTTTTGGTACAGAGATAGCCAAGAGAAACATCTGGAGGTATTTAAAAGTTACCTTCACATTAGTCAGTTCTTAAAGGAAAAGTAAAGGAGCTTTTAATAATATGGCATTGATAAGGTTTAGAATGGCTCCTTGCCTTTTTCAATGCCACCCAACAAGGAGAAAATAATGCAAGTACAAATCAGTAAACTAGAAGCACCCATTCCACCGAGTGCAGAAAATAATGGTAGAAAGTCTTTTAGAATTACAGCGATAGATGGAATTAAATATTTTGCTAGCCCAAAAATCGGCATGACGCAAGTACAAGAAGGCGATCTAATTGATATAGAAATTTCAGAAGACAAGTATGGAAATAAATGGATTAATAAATTTGCTCCGATTAAGGATGTCAATGCAGATATAAAAAATACTTTTCCAGATAGCAAAGTAGTAACAACTAATGGTTATGTCCAGATACAACCTAAAAAAAACGGATATGATTTAAATACTATAACTTCTAAAGATTGGCTTATATGGATTCAATCTACTGTAAATAGATACGCAGATTGGACACCAAACCAAAAAATGAAGTGGAGTTTAGAAAAATTTGAAGATGGTCCAATTACCACATTAAAAAAACTATCAGAAAGCAGCGATAGTTTCTAATGCCTATTACTGCAAAATCAGCAAAGGCAAAAGGCTCTAAACTAGAAAAAGAAATAGTAGATGACCTTAAAAAAGATTGTAAGTGGTTTGCTAGAAAACAACCTGGTTCAGGAAAATTTATATCACACCCCCATGATGCAACCGCTACTTCTCCAACTGGTAAACGATACATTTTTGAAGCCAAAAAGCATAAGCATGGGTACAGGACTGGAGATAGACAAAAAGGTCAAGCTGATTTTTTAGTCATACAGGCCGATAGATCAACCAGCAAGGTATATATGGAATGGTCTATGTTTAAGGAACTATGTTTAGAAATTTATGAATTAAAAACTGAAGTTGATAACTTAAAGGAGCAATTAAATGACAAAAAAAATAACACAGAATAGCTTAATCTTAAAGCACTTACAGGAGAATAAAAAAATAAATCCTTTAGAAGCATTGAATTTATACGGATGTTTTCGTTTAGGTGCAAGAATATACAATCTAAAACAAGACGGACACCAAATAGAAACATTAAGAAAAAAGAATGGTGTAAAGGGCAATACGTTTGCTGAATATTATTACAAAGGTGATGGTAAACAAATGGATATAGAAGATGCTATAAAGTCACAAGGTAATGATAACTAGAGAATTATTATGACAATAAAAATATTACAAGGTAATTGCTTAGATAAATTAAAAACTATTGCAGCTAAAACCTTTCATACTTGTGTAACTTCACCACCTTATTGGGGCTTAAGAGATTATGGAACAGCAACTTGGATTGGTGGTGATCCTAATTGCAAACATACCATTACAGATGGAACTGTAGATAATAAAAAGAATAAATTAATTGAAAGACCAGATAGAGCATCAGATAAAAAAAATTGTGTTAAATGTGGTGCTAAAAGAGTAGATGACCAACTAGGCTTAGAAGAAACACCACAAGAATATGCTGTTAACATGGTAAAGGTATTTAGGGAAGTACGCAGAGTGTTACGAGATGATGGTACTGTGTGGTTGAATTTAGGTGATAGTTATTGTAGTTCAAGACCAATGGGTTCAAGTGGTAATTCAGATAAAGTAGGAAATGCTTATAAAAAACATACAGAATCTTTTGATTTTGGAAGAACAGGTAAAACTTCAAAAGTTGGCACTAATCAGCATAGAGGCAGAGGTAAAGTAACTAAAGGATTAAAACCTAAAGATTTAGTAGGCATACCCTGGAGAGTAGCTTTTGCCTTACAAGAAGATGGGTGGTATCTACGACAAGATATAATATGGAATAAACCTAATCCTATGCCAGAGAGTGTTCAAGATAGATGCACTAAGTCTCACGAATATATATTTTTGTTAAGTAAAAAAGATAAATATTATTATGATAATGAATCTATAAAAGAAGAAGGAACAGAAAAAATAGGTGGAAATGTAAAACCACAAAAAGGTGTTGATCAAAGGTTTTCTGAAACTAAACAAGGATTACTTGAAGCACAGCAAAAAATTTATGAAAAAGTAAATAAAAGAAGTGTATGGACTGTTACTACTAAACCATATAAAGAAGCTCATTTTGCTACCTACCCACCAGATTTAATTGAGCCTTGTATTTTGGCAGGTTGTCCAGAAGGTGGTCATGTATTAGACCCTTTTGGTGGTGCAGGAACGACTGGTTTAGTTTCAGATAGATTAGGAAGAAATGCGACTTTAATAGAATTAAATAAGGATTATATAGACATTATTAATAAAAGATTAATAGATGATAACTCATTATTTATGGATGTAGTTAATGATAACTAGAGAATGGTTAATGAATAAAGGCATAGGGTAATGAAAATTAAGACTATTAATAAATGCTGCTATAACATGGTAAAAGAAATTAGTAATTATGATTTATTAATTTTAGACCCACCATTTAATAAATGGAATGAAATACCAAAATTTAAAAATAGAAATATAATTTGTTTTACTAATTTTCAAAATAGAGAAGATGTTACTAAAACTTATGGTAAACCAAAAATAGAGTTTATATGGTATTTTAAGGATGGTAGATGGGTTAGTAATAACTTTCCAAGATTAACACATGAAAGTATTTTACTCTATGGCAAAACTAATTCAGCTTTTGTAGGTGAAATAAATACTGCTAAACCATCAAAGAAGGGTAAAGGTCATATAGGTAAAACTAAAATGGCTGATAGAGTTTACTATCCAAAAAATAATAAACAACTTAATTCTGTTTTAGAATATCCTAGAGATGTTTCTACTGGTTGTTGGAGTAAACCTAAAAATTTAATTAATGATTTAATAAATTTTATAAAACCTACTTCAGTTTGTGACCCATTTATGGGGTCAGGTATTGTAGCAGAAGTTTGTTATGAATTAAATATTAATTATTATGGAATAGAAAAGAATAAAACTATTTATAAAAATACAGAAAAAAATATTAGCAATTTATTAAAACAAAATGATTTATTTTTGGAGGGTATTTATGATAACTAGAGAATGGTTATTAAGTAGAAAACACTCTGGAAAGTATTTATGTCCAGAATGTAGCCATACTAGAAAGAATAAGCACGATAGATGTTTAAGTGTAACGATAAAAACAGAAGGTGTGGTGTGTTATTGCCATCATTGTAATTATACGAAAGGAGAATATTATGAAAACACCTACAGAAAAAGTGATTCAGTTCGCAGCAAAGAGGGGAATCAGTCCGAAAACACTAGAAGATTTAAAGGTAGAGGGAGGAATAGCCCAATATGGTGATAGAAGTTTAGAAAGTATTGTCTTTGGTTACTATAATTTAGACGGAAAAAGAGTAAATTATAAAGCAAGAGCTATTTCTGAAAAAATATTTAAACAAGAAAAAGGTGGAGAACAAAGATTCTATAATCTTGACAATGTTTTAAACTCAAAGAACTTAAAAAACAATACTATTTATATCGTAGAAGGCGAAATGGATGCTCTGGCATTGTATGAAGCTGGTTATGGTATAGATTGTATATTAAGTGTGCCAACAGGT
>Ga0080013_1001125_pt1 | contig 36368 bp, 49 predicted proteins | sample ETNvirenome_6_85_FD_69236 | JGI IMG/M metagenome (GOLD analysis project Ga0080013, IMG submission 69236) | Marine viral communities from the Pacific Ocean - ETNP_6_85 (SPADES assembly) (version 2) | ecosystem: Environmental > Aquatic > Marine > Oceanic | place: Pacific Ocean | collected 2013-06-19
CCAATTCAAATGTTTAAAATCTGTAACCATACCAGACTTATCTAATTCATTTGATCTTAAAGTAACATCAACTGTGGCTTCATGACCGTGAAGATGTCGGCACTTACATTGACTATCTAAACTAAACTCTTTATTTAGTTCCTGTGTCCAGACTCTGTGACCATAACAAAAATTAAACGATTTACTTATCTCCCACATCACATACCTCCTTTAACTCTTTCCCAAGGATAAATAATCCAACGGTAAAGTTGTTCATGTAGGTAATGAACCTTATCATCGTTTGCATTACCAAATAATGTTATTAATCTACAAGTTATGTTATCTTTAAACTCTGGAAGTTTTTTAATAGCTCTAAATGTTTTGCCTGTATCATAAACATCATCTATAACAATCAACGTAGGAAAGAATTGTGGCTTATCTCTAATAGTTTTATCCTCTGTTAGATTTAACAACCATTCAGCTTGTTCATCTTTACCATCATACGACTGAAACTTTACGATACTCATAGGACAATCAAGTATGTTACTTAAATGAGTCGCGATTGGTAATGAACCACGATACACTCCAACAATATGTGGATTGACTACATTAATAAACCGATCATATAATTTTGATATGTCGTTATAGTACTCATCATAATAATAGTTATATTTTTCTGTCATAGTACCGTCTTATGTGTAAGGTTCATCATGTTTGCCAAAGCAACTATTTGTTTTGACATTAATTTAACTTCCGTAGATTGACTATTTGCTTGCATTTCTTTATTAATATTAATAATATCATTTAACATCACTCTAACATCAATTCTTTCCTGTAACCATATTTCATATGTTTTAGGTGTATTAAAAAAAGGATTACCACCCAATGCGCTTGCTTCTGTAAAATACATACAAAATGATTGAAGTATTTTTCTTATAAGAGGTGCTCTTCCTATTTTTAATGCCTTTGCAGCTTTACTTAAAGCATTAAGTGTATCGCTGTCTATTAGAGTATGACCTTTTCTTCCATTTTTGTCAATAATAATAGATTTATTATTAACTGGATCTAATTCTGGAATACCTCTCAAACCGCTCTTATTTCTTTTTATTTTTTTATTTGTTTCTAAAGTTTTTTTTAAAGATTCTGGTGTTGCCATCATGTACCCCATTTATTTCCGAAAAGATTAATATGTAAACGAGGACTAAACTTATATCCTGTATCAAGACAAAGTTGTACTACATCCTGTTCCGTAAAAGATAACCCTTCTGATGTCCCACCTTCGGGCATCAAATAAACTGAATCTATCTTAACACCGGCATCTCTATAAGTTGAAACAGCTTCTTCAACTTCCTGAATATCATGTTTATCCCTAACAACAAATTTTAAGTAAAGAAATGAATCAGGCCACATATTATATGTCAATAAAGCTTCAGGAACAATTGCGTCTTTCCATTCTTCACCAGAAATAGAAAGTTTAGGAGATACAGACCAGGTTATACCGTTAGGTAGGCAATAATGCGAACAAGTAAAAAGGTAATCATTTATACCAAACCGTTCACAATACCAAAGATATTTCTCATGTGTATCAGCTATTTCATTAAATGGAAATGTTTGAGTTCCATTCGTTTCAACTGTTATATTTTTTATACGGAGTTTTCTATGAAAAATAATATCACTCATAGCTGGTTGAAAACCTCGGAGGAGTGGTTCACCACCAGTTATAACCAAATGAATTGGTTCTATAAATCCATCATCTTCAGGAATATGTGAATTGATCTTATCAACAATAATACCAGTATCATCATAATCTGCTAGATGTCCCCACCTCTTTCCCCAACTAAACGAACTATCACAACCAATATCGGGAACTGGTAAATCTTTAATACTTTTTATTTCTAATGTATCATGATAAGGTTTATTGTGTGGCATTTCTTCTTCTAATACCCATCGGTCTTTATCCCGGGGTTGACCAAAACCACGACAATCAAAATTACAACCAAAAACACGAAGGAATACAGAAGGTACACCAACATACCTTCCTTCTCCTTGAATGGAATAAAATAATTCTGAATATCTAAGTTTATTCATGTATTCATCCCTTCAATCACATTAAGACCATTATCAATTAAATCTAATTTTTTCATTAAAGTATCTTCTAATATTTTTGAATGAAATTTATCAAGATCAGAATTTCCAGTATTAATGATACAACATCTAATCTCCCAGTTATTAATTATTTTATCACGATAAACTAATTTATCAGTAAAGGTCCATTTTTTTTCTGAAGATTTCATACCCTTCTCTATCTTTTTTTTAGCTGGGGTTTTGTTTACCTCTTCTATAAAATATGATTTATGTTTATATAATCTCGATGGGATATTAATTGATTGTCCTACATATATCTCTTTTTTCTTAGGAATAAAGAAACATTTATTTCTATGACCAAAAAGATAAATACCTGTACCACCTTTAATTATTGATGGATGGACAGATCGGTCCTTAAAAGAAAACCAATCTGTCCACTCCATCTGACAAGGAAGTAAACTAGAACGAAACATAGCTTTTATCTTTTCCTTACAAACATCATTGCTAATATCAACTACATCTTCAGCAATCATCAGAGGGCCCTCAAGAATAGTTATTCATAATATACCAAACACTGTATGCTGGTAATTCAACATTCCATTCACTCAGGCTTAACTCGCAAATTTCCTGAGGTTGAATGCCACTTTCCCTTGTATTTACTACCCATTTAATGTAATCCGGATATATGTCTTTGTATTCCTTTTTAAGTGATTTCAACCCATCCATTTTTACAGTAACCTTATTTGGCTTAATAACACCATTACCATTACTAGCAACATTAGGGAAATCACTACAACTCAAAATTCGATAAAAATCCTCTGCTGAACCTTTAATAACAAAACTGTTCACTTCCAAAACTATGTCTTTACTCATAACAAAATACTCCTTTTATTAATTAATATCATTAAACTACTATTATAACAAAAACTACCATATATAACAAGGAGAAAGTGAGTCTATAAGTCATTGTTTTTAAAGGAGTTATTGACATATCTATAAACCCTTATAAAACAACAACTTACAGACACGCTTAGCGTCGATTTAAGACGTTATTATTTGGTGAACACCTGGGTATGTCTTTTCAATAATAACGTCTGCAATCGACGCTAAGCGTGTTAATTATATGAAATCACAATCCATCATCAACTCGGTTAAACAAGCGACCATGTTCACCTCCTGATCTGCTACAAATGCTGATTTATAAGAATAATCTGCGATCAATAGAACCGCTTGTGGAATACTTTTTTTCTCAAATCTGTTATTTAAGGTGTCATAGATTTGACGATATAATCTCACATGGTCATTATCAATATTTTGTGCTACCCATTTCCTCATTCCTGAGAAATCTTTTCCTTTCAGAGATATAAACAATTCATTAAAGTTCTCATCGGATGATTGTTTCAATATACCATCATCAATAATACCATTCAAAGAATACTTTTGTAACTCATTAATCACTCTACGGAAATCAGGAAAATACTTCAATATTAAATCTGCTAAAACCCTTCCATCATATTTCACTCCTTCCTCATCTAAAATCCTTTTAATATTATCCAACATCTCCATTCCAAGATGTGGTTTGTCATCTTTATTAATTGTAAAGTCAACTACCGAACACCTAGAATGTAATGCAGGTATAATTCGATTTTTAAAATTACAAGTAAATATAAAACGACAATTCTTTGAAAATTCCTCTATCACGCCGCGCAATGCTGGTTGAACTGAATCTTTATTCATATAATCAGCTTCATCAATAATGATAACCTTCTTCCCACCTGAAAGAGATACAGTGCTGGCATAATTCACAACGGTAGTCCGTAACGTATCTATCATACGCCCTTCGTCACTTCCGTTTATCATCAACCAATCACAATCTAGCTGATTGCATAATGCCTTTGCTACCGTTGTCTTTCCAATCCCGGGACTACCAGTGAGAAGAAGGTTAGGGATCTCTCTACTATCAACTATGCTTTGAAACATAGTTTTAATTTCTTCTGGTAAAATACAATCTTCAATCTTAGTTGGTCTAAATTTCTCAACCCATAATGTATTATTCATCTACTACTCTCCATATTCACTAGTTGGTTCTAACGCTATCCAATATTCCAAATCTGTATTTACACTCTTAAAGTATGAAATACCTTTAGATGAAATAGAAACATTATAATCACCAGGAATAATTTTAAGATTTTCTTTCTTCATAACAACATTAAACTTTTTAGCAACACCCTCACCCACTTCTTCGGAATAATCATTAGATGAATCATTCTTTTTATTAGTGGCACATAGATACATCTTATTAGATTTTTCACAACCTTTAAGATAAACATCATTCAGTTGAAGCTGTGTTGCTGTTTTATCTAAGTTAATATAAACATCTTCTTTAAGATTAAACTTAATATCACATTCTGGCATTTCGATATCTTTTTCTGGTTTAACAATATAATCAGTATCTGCGTAGCGATACTTGACCTTTTGTGTACCAGATGAAACATTAACATCATTTTCATTAAATGTTAGTTCAGGGTCAGACATAACTGATAACAAACCCAAAAATTCATTCAAGTCATAAATGGCAAATTCTTGAGGAAAGGTTTCTTCTACATCAGCATGCGCCAAAATATTCTTTAGTGAATTAACTGTTTTAATTTTACTACCTTCATTAATCACAATAGATTGGTTAATCGTTGCGAAGTTTTTCAATATCTCAATAGTTGCTTTACTTAGTTTCATTCTCTACTCCTTCGTCAATGGTTACATTTCCAACTGTAGGACCTTTATCACTTACAGATATATCTGTTGCATTTTCACTCATCTTTTTAATTTGTGCTTTCACTTTAGGATCTTGGCCTTGTTTAGCAATATCCTCTAAAAATTTCTCATTTGCTTTCTTTTCATCTTCTTCTTTCTTCTTTTCTTCCTGTATTTTCTTTGCTTCATCCTCTATCTTTTTAAAATCATCCTGAGCATCAGTACCAAAATATCCTTCCCTAACACAAACACGAAAGTTATCTACCAAATGCTGTATCAAATTTTGATCTTTCTTAGCCCATGCAGCGGCAAACAAAATCACTGGTGAAATATTTCCCTTATCGTCAATCAAGGCTTTATCTTGAACACCTGCCAATTCTACTTGTCCATCTGCTTTAATCATAATAGCTGAATCACCTTTTCTCAACTTCAACATCTCTCTTGCCATATTACCATCCTCTATGAATGTTTATATTACCCCGATTACCAAATCGTATACCAAAGTTTATATGTCCATAATTTCTTGCTGTTCCTGATCTTCTTATAGGACCGATATCATTAGCACAACATTCTTCCCACGGAGTCAATTCTCTAATTTGTTTATTTTCTTTAACTACTTCTTTGACTACATTTTGTTTAGCTACATGCTTTTGTTTTTTGATTTTAAAAGAAACCTTTAATAATTCTAACCTACCAAATAGATTCTTTTTCAAACTATAATTAAAATGTTTTTCTAATGTATGTAAATCAACCTTAGCTATAATTAAAATTTTATCAAATTGACGGTATTTTAAAAATATCTTCGGTGTTACATTTACATTACAACTTCCACCCTTATTACAAGAAATTCTTTCTACATAATAATTATATTGGCTTGAAAACTTAATAGGAAAATTATCAATACCACGACCTTTAAATGTAGCCTTTACACTTAAATCTAAATCATTAATATTGTGTTGCTGTTTTTCAAGCGAGATATTATCAACTATATTTTGGATCTTCTCCTTAAATAAAAGATTATATTCATCCTTATACTCTTGTTTATCTTTAACCATTATAACACTATTATAGGTCTGAATGTAAGGAAGAAGTTTAGTGCTTTCTTTGAACCCATTATAATAATATACCAGTGCTCTAATAATTTCATTGTTATTGAAAAAAGTATCTCCTTGTCTCAATGACAATTCAATACTTGCTTGGATATGTTCTATCATCACCTTTAGCGTTTCAAGAATATATTTCCTTTCAATAACAACAAACGAATAAAATACATTATGCCTACTATCATACCAACCATCCTTTACTTGTGAACCTTCAAGTAGGAAATCTGTTTCCGAAACAATAGATGATTTAGAAACAGATTTTTCTCTACTATTATAATCTGTTACCACAGAATTAACTTTAACCCTAATAGTTTTAATCAATTCTGCTCGAGCAGATTCTGATGCCAATATGGGGCTCTTTTCAGAAACCCCGACACCGACTAGGTACTTGTCATTTGGAAAGGCATGGTGTCCCTTTCCAAGTACCCAATCAGGTGTATTGGCATTCGCCGTTGAAACAAACAATAACATAATAAATGTAAGAATATATTTCATAATATTCTCCTTCTTAATAATCCTCTTCATCATTAGGGTTACTAAAGTAACCACGACTAATACTTAATCGTTCTGCTTCATCTTCCATTTCCTTGTGAAGTTTATCAGCCCTTTCTTTAATATCTTCACGAACCTTATCTGGAAGCTGTTGAAACTCTTCATTATTTTCAACATTCCTCTTAAAAGCATCATAGTCTAATCGTGCCAAAGAAAGAAATTCCTGACGTTCTGGAATCTCAAAATGATCTACAATCACAACACCACGGAGTGTTTGAGACACAACAACCTTCAGTGCCACCTCACTGTTTTGTTCTTCGATAGAAGAATCAAAACTACCCGCTGTCGTATGTGCTTGATAGTCTTTAGTCAATGAAGTCATATACACCTCAAAAACTTTAGCAAGATCACCTCTGGCTCTGTCATCAGCAACCGTTCTTTGTAGTGAATAGTTCTTAATACCTGTCGCTGAACCAACACCATAAAATGCTTTACCTTCACTATCTGAATGTGCGCCTCCACCCATTAAAACCCATTTCGGTGGATCATATTCTACCAATGCCTTTGGAGCATCAGGAATAACAGGAACACTTGAACATGCCGTTGCCAAAAATAATACACTTAAAATTATAATAAAATTTTTCATTGTGTTTCTCCTTCCATCTCATTAAACATATTGTCCTTCTTCATTCTAAAATGTTCTGCTACTTCCATCTCATACCTCCTACTTCTTTCTATAATAGTTTTAATTTCTTTATCATATTTCTCCTTAGAAATTCTTCCTGTGTTATATCGGGAACACAATTCTTGATATTCGGCTATCATGTATTGAATATTCCCTCTCCAATTGACTCCAAAATAATTTCTAAAAGAGATTTCGGGGCCAACTCCCCAAAGTAAACCACCAACTTTGAAACCAAGTGATATACTATCGTCTTTATTTTTCATTATGTCACAATCCTGTTCCACAAAAGCAGAAGCAGGACTATAACATAACAAAACTAAAATCAAACTAAAACGGAACATTATCTTCTTCCTTTTCTTCAACCTTTTCATCTTCTTCATTAAATGATTCGGATTCTTCATTCATCAAGTCCTCCATTGAAACACCCGCATCAACTTTTGTATAAAAGTCAACAAATGATTCACGGGTTTCATCATCAAACCTTTCAAGACACATCACTACTGATTTCATCCTGTCGCGAAAGATAGAAAATGATTTTGTTATATCAATCAATCTGCGGGTTGTAATGATCTCATCAACCGCACCTTCCTTGAAAGACCTGCGAATAACATCTGCCCATTTGACCAGGTTATCAACAAAACCATCTTCTTCTATTTCATACAAAGAAAACTGCTTCTTCAAAATCTTTGCTTCTGCTGCTGGAGAAGGATATTCTTGATAAAAAGTTGCAGAGAACCTATCAAGAAATGCTTCATTCAAGATATTAGTTCCCATAAAACGTCCATCTTCGGAACCTTTACCTTTTGTATTTGCTGTTGCAACAATGTTAAAACCCTTTGCAGGATAAACCACTTCATTTATCTTTTTCAGATAAATCGGTTGCCCTTCCATAATAGGTTGGAGACACATAATCTTATGAGAAGCCAAATCAACTTCATCAATAAGTGCGATCGCACCTTGTTTCATGGCTACAACCAATGGGCCATCCTGCCAGACCGTTTCACCATCAACCAGTCGAAACCCACCCAAGAGGTCATCTTCATCCGTTTCAACTGTAATATTGATACGAATTAAATCACGCTTCAGTTTAGCACATACTTCATGAATCATAGAAGTTTTTCCGTTCCCTGAAAGACCGGTAACAAAAATGGGATAAAAGATTTCACTTTTTATAACCGTTTTAATGTCTTTAAAATGTCCCCATGTAACATATTGGGGATTTTTTTCGGGAATAAGATTCATTACAGTACTTGGGATCTTTTTAGATTCCTTAACAACAGGTGTTGGGACTGGAACATTATCCACTTCTGCTTCAAAATCTTCGATGATTTTTAAATCTTTTTTAAGGATATCTTTTTTTGATTCTTTCATATCATCATCTGGAGTAGCATTATTTCCTAGCTGAGAAATAGAATAAGTTCCTCTCCCAACATTACATGCTTTTCTCAAAACAAGATATATTGAATCCCATTTTGCTTCTGGATATCCAGCAGATTTTAAAGCAGCTTTCCCTTCATTTACGGTAAATGTTTTGTCTCCATATAACCTTTCGATTTCAGATTTGAATGCTCGTTTAGCCGGTGTGGATTCTAATTCATATTGCTTCATAATATAATATCCTCTCAATTATTCATTTAACATACTACCATTATAGAGAATTCCTCTTAAAAAGTCAAGGAAAAAGTGATATTGTAAGTCATTGTTTTATAAGGAGTATGCCGATTGTGTGTAAACCCTTATAAAACAAGAACTTATAGACACGCTTAGCGTCGATTTGAGACACTGTTATCTGGTGAACACCTGGGTATGTCTTTTCAGGAAAAACGTCTGCAATCGACGCTGAGCGTGTCATTTATTTGGCCGTAATTAGATCAACAAACCTAGATAGAATCACCCGTTTTGCTTTGAACTGTTTATTCTTTTGTGAAAATACACTAACCATTTTTCTTGTGGTCATTTTATCATTTATAACTGCATTTTTAATATTCTTCTTTTCTCCATTCAAAACATAATATTCATCATATCCCGATTCCGTCTTAATGAAATATCCTTCTTTTCTAACATTTTTGATCCAATCATTAAAATTCGTTCGGTTTTGTTGATATGATATATCCTTATCTTTACTCTTTGGAACAAATCTCCATAATGTATTATTCTTAAAATTAGGAACAATAAAGAAACCAACTATATTAATACCAAGTCTTTCCTTTATAATATCAAACATTATAGGAGTGATTTTCCATTTCATATTAAGCTGATAATCCTTTTTAGTCTTTTTATCTTTCAAGATAATATTTGGCATTTCTTTTCTACTTGAAAGATACTGAAATGGTTTCACATCAACACATTGTTTTTCGACATCCCACGTTCCTCGTCCACCACCATTTCCTTCACCATCAGTCAACCAAACAGCGTGGACACTTTCTAAATTATTCTTCTTTTTAAAATCACGAATAATATGTTCTGATATGAGAATCGCACCATTCAACGGAGTTGAAAAAAGTTCATCATCGTTATGAGCAGGATAAGCTGCATATCTCCCAATATCATTAAATCTATTAGCTAAGATACAAAGATTAATTGATGCATTATTATATTCTTTTGTAGTCATTCTGCTTGAAAGATAATTTCGTATTTTCATATTTCGGTCACAAACAAAATCACCATGTTTATAATTGAATATATTATTTTCATTTCTTTCATATTCACGATTATGAAAAGGTGCATCAGTAAAACTATACACTTCAAAAGGAATATTCACTTTTTTACAGAAAAGTGTCAACTCAATAACTTGTTTAATACATTCATGAATATTGCATGCCATTGATCCAGACCAATCAATAAACATTACCAGGCCGTGGTTCTTACCATCAGGAACACGAATATTCTTTTTAAATACATCTTCATTATACTTGGCAGAAAATAATTTGTTAGTATCAAGAATTCCTGTTTTAGAAATTGATGTTTTCTTATAAACATCAGCAGCTTTCTTTCTTTCAAATTCCATTGCAATATGGTTGACAGTTTTTACAGAATCCTTTTTAAGTTTCCGCAACATATCTTTAGCACCATTATAAATTTTTGTCTGCATTGCTTCGAACCGTCCATCAGAATAATAACCCCGTGTCAAATTCTCCTTATTTTTATAGAATTTATTAATCTTACTATGAACTGATTTGAAATCCTCAACAGCATTTTTCAAATTAATATTTTCAGGCATATTTACATATATGTTATTTGAAGAATTATCAATAAAAGTATCTTGTACCCGTTCCTCAAAATGCCTTTGTGTTTTTGAAATCATTTCTTTATCATTATAGCTAGTTTCTTGTGCAGTATCGGTTGAATCATTTTCAGTTTGGTCTTCAACGGAATCCATAAGATATCTATCAAAAGCATCTTCTTCCTTCTCTTCCTCAGTTAATTCTTCATCTTCCTTTTCATCGGTTAATTTTTCTTCATTTTCTTCCTTCTTATCATCATTATATTGAATATCACCACCTTCACTACTATAATCAGATTCTTCACAATCTCCTTCTTTATCAGCTGGTTCTGCACTACCAGAATCTTGTTCTTGCTCTTGTTTTTCTTTAGCTTTCTTATCATATTCAAAAACATCAATAATAATTCCTTCTATATCTTCAAATGTTTTTGATTCAATAATCCGGTCAACATATGACTGCTCTTCTTTATTAAAGGCGATATCACAATATTGTGGAATCTTGAAACGAATATTAATCTTATCAATTAGGGTCGAGGTGTGAATATCAATTTTTTCAAGGTTGAAAAAACCACGCTCAACTAGATCATTATATCCTTTAAAGAAAGGTTTTTTCAATCCTGGATATCGTCTTTTAATTAAAGATTCAATTCTTGCATCTTCGATTACATTGACATAATCTTTTGCAGTTTTATCAATTATACTTCGTAGTTTTTCTGGATCGGTTGGGGTGAAAAGAGCATGTCCGATTTCATGACCAACAAACAGGTCATATAAATCATTCGACATATCTTCCCATATTGGAAGGATAAGGATTCGATTAGCTATATCAAACATAGCAGTTTCAACCTGCTGATGTTGAATATCCAAATCTTCTACTGCTAACAGTTTTGCTAGTTTTTCTTTTGATTCAATTTTTACCATGTCAAATGTCCTTCTCAATTGTTCATTAAATATACCAACATCCTACACTATTTGAGGGATATAGTCAAGGAAAAACGGGAATCGTAACTCTTTGTTTTATAAGGAGTTATAAACTATTTTGAAATAATATGTAAGTTGTTGTAAATAAAGGGTTTACAGTATTTGACACTATAAACCCTTTAGATACAATGTTTTAGCTAACGAATTTTAATGGATTTTCCGTTATCTGGTTCTTTTTTGTGTAAAATCACCTTCAAAATACCATCATTCAATTCTGCTTCAATATTGTCATCATCAACAGCCTGTGGAAAATTAGAAAAAGACCTTTCGGCTTTTACACCATAAAACTCTTTGTCTTTTTCAGACATTGAACCCTCACATTTAATAGTTAATGTTCCTGTTTTAAATGTAACGGAAACATCTTTCTTGGTAAACCCTGGCATCAAAGCTTCAATTGTATAGGTTTTCTCATCTTCATTCCAACGGTATTTTGTATTTTTTCCTAATTGTAATACCGATGCGACCTCTGGTAATGGTTCAAAAAAATCATTCCTGTCATAGTTCACCCACTGTGGAAAAACACTATCAAACGGATCTCTAAATTTTAACAAACTCATAATTCTGCTCCTTTTAAAAATTAATGTTATACTAATATTATAAGATTCAATTTTTAAAAGTCAAGGTTTATTAAAAAAAATTAATTTTTCCCGTACAACTGGGTTTAGTACTTTCTTTAGCACATGGTATTTTTCCTTTACCTACAAGATGATCTATCGGCCACCACTTAAACGGATCAATAATAAAAAATATACCAAATAAAAGAGTAGCAATCATTGTAGCATATACCATTTTTTTAACCATTATAGATTCCAATCCAATCCAAGTCTAAGTTGATGAACCTCCGTACTATCTCTTTCTGGGTGACTAATATCAGGATTTACTGCAATCATCATTTTTAACTTATCGGGTGATAAAATTTGTGAACTAGTTCTACTAGGTCTTTCAGAAGCACATCCAACAAACACTAACATCATTAATACTGCTATAAATTTCATTCCTCTTTCTCCTCAGCTTTAGTAATTTTTCCATCAAGTTTTTCATCTGACATTCCGGCATCATTTCCCAACATATCTTCAACCCTTCTATCAATCATATTACCCAATGCACCACCAACTGTACCAACTACTAAATCCACCATAGCTGCACATCCTGTACTCATAATAAAAATACTACACATAATAAAAATTTTCATCACTTATTCCTCTTTTTTTGTCTTTTGTTTCTTACTACTATATCCATCATTATACCAACCACCACCTTTCAACTGAAATGATGATAGATCAAGTATTCTTGTACATGACTCTTTACATTGAGGACATATCAACTTAACATCTCTTTGTTTTATACTTCTCATATTTTCATAAACTTCATCACATTGTTCACAATGATAACTATATAAAGGCATCAACAACACTCCTGATAATTGGGAGGATAATACAATGAATGCTTCAAATCAATACGATGATGTTTTATGTCCCCGTTTGGTGATCTACCAAATTGTAAAATCTTTAATTTTGGTTTATCATCAGGACCCAATGCCATCAAATCAAATACTGTAACATCTTCTCCATTCATTTCTAAAATAACATCATTCTTATGAATACCCCATCGTCTAAAAGCACTTGTCTTATCTATCTTCATAATTACAATTTGACCATTTGTGTTTTCCATAACAGTAATTCTTAAATTTGGAAGGTCTGTTGGGCCAGATAATATATTAGCTGATGCGACACTAGTAAACAACATAAACACTAATCCTACTAAGTATTTCATTCTTAGAATCTCCTATTAAAAAATCTTCTGATAATATATACACGAATAATAGATATTATAGTCATGATACATACTATCTGAAAATTCTGAACAAACGTAATTTCTACACCTAATAATGGAAATATATAATATGCAGCTAAAAGTGCTACTATAAATCCACTACCAACACTGGAACACGATTCAAAAAAACTACTTAATTTTGTTTGTTTCATTCAAATATCATTTGTGAAAAGTTATTAATTTTCTCTACAGTAATCTTTGCAGGGAATTTGTCATCCAATACATCTAATTTATGTGATATAATAAATAAATTAGTATTCTTCAATACATTAAATAATTTCATTAAATCGTCTACACCAGCCTGATCTAAAGAAGCATCAAATATTTCATCAAGTATTAACAGGTTTACATTGACACTATTACGCATCGTTGCTATATTTCTCCAGGTTAATAACAGAGCTATATCTATTCTTTTTTTCTCTCCTTCCGAAAAAGAATAGTAGGAAAAATCATCTCTATGTCTACTCTTAATAGTTTCGTTGAAGTTCTCATCCAACTGAAAATTCACAAAGAAATCCATATCTTTTAGGTATTTATTAACACGATCATTTATAACAGGAAGATATTTTCTAATAACTCTTGTTTTAATTCCTTTATCGTTTAGAATATTACCCAATATATCATAATATCTCCTCTGTACCACATACTGTAACCTAACCTTTTTACTATCATCTAATTCATTTTCCATTAATCTTTTCTTATCATCATCTATATCAACATTAGTTTCCGATATCTCCTCCTGAAGTCTAGTAATTAATGTTTGATGTGCTCTTATATCACTATGTCTCCTTGTAATAAGGCTTTCTACCTCTTGTATCTTATCATTACATTCAGCAATTTCATCTAAACGATCTGTTACTTTATTAACTTCTTTGTTTAGTTTATTTACACCGTCATTCATGTCATTAATATTGGCGGATATTTGTTGTAATTTATCTTTTTTAAATAACTCATCAATATCTTGTTCACAAGTAGGACAAGTCTCATTATCCTCAAAAAACTTATTTTCTTTATTTAATTTCTTTAGATTTTTATCAATCTGTAATTTATAACTATCTAAGTCTTTATGTTTTTTTACAATAGTAGTTTGGTCATCAATCTCCTCTTGAAGCGTCCATATTTTTTCCTGATAATCACCAATTTCAGATTCTATTGCAATAATAGTCTTTTGCTTTTTCTTAATTTTCTCATTATTATCTTCTCTTTTCTTAGAGGATTTGGCTTTCAATTCCTCTATATGTTTTTCATGTAAAACAATCTTCTCTTGCAATAATTTAATATTATATTCTAATTCGGTAATCTCCTCTTTTAATATACCTGATCTATCTTTAACAAGATTCTTCATAATAGAGAAAATACCAATATCTAAAATATCCTCAATAATAATCCTACGATCATTCGTTGTCAACTGCATAAAAGGAACAAATGAAGCCGAACCCAATACAACAATCTGGGTGAATGATTTAAAATTTAATTTAAGAACTTTCTCTTCCAAATACTTTTGATAATCAGTTGCTTTAGCATCTTGATTTATTACTTTATCATTCTGATAAATTTCAAAAATAGCTGGTTTCATACCTCTTCTAATTTTCCATTCTACTCTACCAACAGAAAATTCAATTTCTACCATTAAGTCTTTCTCATTAACAGTATTCATCAATTGGCTTTTATTAATCTTCTTAAATGGTTTACCAAACAATGAAAATGTAAGAGCATCAATCAAGGTAGACTTACCAGCACCATTTTTACCCACAACCAACATCATGGGTTCTTTGTCTAACTTTACTTCTACAAATCTATTACCAGTTGCAAGAAAGTTTTTAAATCGTATAGTTTTTAATCTAATCAAATCATTTCCTCTTCAATTCTATCCCAATCACAATAATATTTTTTAACCCTTTCCATGCGAAGCTGCGTTCGGGTATAATATTCATCATACTGTAACATAACCATCGTTATATATGTTTTTAAATGATCTTTATATTGTTTCCAATGTTTTGGACTATATGTCCATATAGATTCATAAACTAAATCTCTACCATACATTTCTCTATATGAACACCTATCTGGGATAATTGGAACACAACCTAAAAACATTGACTCAAAAACACTAATACCCCAATTCTCATGTAAAGAACAACTAAACTGGAATTTGGATTTAGCTAACAATTTATAATATTCAGGTTTACTTAAATCCAAATCACCTGTCTTAATAAAATCATAATCTGGAAACATCTCTTTTAAATCATCAAATATTTCTGGTTGTTTATCAGGTGATAGTCTATGTGGAAATACAAATATATTTTCCTTTTGACTGCTAAGAATTTTATACTTTTCCAAATCATCAAAACAAAACGGTAAACCAGTTGAATATGTTTGAGCTGATCTTTGTCTCAATATCATATCTTTATGATAATTTGATGCAACAAAAACTTTATCACAAGCTTTAAAGATAGATTTCTCAAAACTATCTGCCCATAAATATAGTTTATTCATACCAAGTATATCAGTTTCATCATACGACCCGGCATGCATAATACCATATATTTTACAATCTATCTTACCTAAATCAATCATGTATTTTAGAGAAATAACCCCAGGATGCCATACATCATAAAAGAAAAACTCATCACCATCTTTTATTTTACCATCTCTGAACAATTCACCAAGTTTTACCGTTTGTTCGGCTTTATATACATTAGTACTATTAAAATCAAAAAAACCACCCTTAGTTAACCCAGTATAATCTGTACCACTAATAGTAACAGATTCTGCTTTTGATAGTTTCGGAATCCATTCCCGCCATTGTGTAGAATATCTAGCAGGAATGGACTCTATATCAATAAAGTATCTCATGATTAAGCATCCTTTCCATAATTTTTATGAGATCCATTTTCTAAATCTTCACTAACTTCTATTGTGATATCTCTTTTAGGATACTTAGCTTTAATTGCATAATGCAATTCATCACTGATCATTTCACATGATTTATTATCAATAGAGATAAAGTTAATCATATTTTCTACATCTCCCTTAAACATAAAAAACTCAATCTCCCTATCATCATGAAAAACCTCTATGTAAATTCTAAAGTGAAACATATGCCTATGTTTATTTTTTAAAAATGCTACTTCATCAGGTGCATCAGGATAAGAATGGAATCCTTCAAAAGAAGTGGTAATCCAAATGTAATTAGTATTCTCTTTCATAATTTTTCTCCTTAGTCATTAATATTTAAAGCTTCATCATAAATTACTTGTAACAATTTTTTAACCTTTTTTCTTTCATCCGTTTTAACATTATCTTCTGGCATACTATCTACATATTCATTAAGAAATGTTGATGTATTACCTACTTCCAAATCCTCATCATCATCATCGTTATATCTCATAGAATATTCGGATAAATCTTCAAGTATAGTTAAATCTGCTATTTCTGATTTATATAATCTTTCAACAAAATCTTCAAATGAAGAAAGATTTTCTTTTTCTTCTACAATCAATTTAACAATTTTATTTTTATAATTGTTTGTATCTAATTTTCTATAATCAATATTACCACTATCATCATAATAAATCTTCTCAAACAACCTAAACTTATTTCGGATAAACTCTAGTTCTCTGGTTTCTGTATCAAACACATGAAACCCTCTAGGATCATCATAATCATTCCAAGTGATTTCATAAGGAGCTCCAAGATAATGAATATTACCTTTACTTGACTTATGGTGATAATGTCCTGAACATACTACTTCATATCTGTTAAATATCTTTTTAGAAAGCCCAGAGTCTGCTACATATCCTTTATACATAGCAAAACCATCTATTTCTAAATGTCCAAAGGCAATTTGTGATTTTGAGTTTTTAATAAACTCTATTGTCTCATCATAATTTTCAGAGTTTATCCACGGAATTAAATCAATATTTGTACCGTCTAATGTTATTGTAGTTGGGGATGGATATGTGCTAATATTCTCATAATGACCATAGAGTAATTCAGAACTATTAATACTATTAGTATTTCTATAGTATGTGGAGTGGTTACCTACAATAGAACATAACGTAATACTACATTTATTTAAATTATCAAAATAAAACTGCTTTACCTGGTGTAACGTATGAAAATTTACATACTTTCTACGATCAAAGGTATCACCTAAATCAACAACTGTTTTAATATTGTTTTCTAACAAGTAAGGGAAAAACTGCTTAGTATAGAAATGTTCTATATAATTTAAGAAGGATTGACTATCTTGTTTCCCACCGAAATGTTGGTCAGTTATCAGAGCTATTTTCATGATTATATTCCTTAGTCCACTTAAAATGGCATCTTGTACATTCAAAAGTTTGTATTGTTATACTACCTTTACGTTCTATATCAAAACTACAATTCCTATGTTTATGGTCAGGCTCGAACTGTCTACATCTTGCACATTCTTCAAAAGACATAACATAATAATTGTTCACTTAAACATTTCCCTTAATATATTAATAATAACAAATTTTAAGTTTTTAAACTCTTTCAATCTTCTTATTGTATAAGGAAGCCATTTTTCACCAAATGGAATATATAGTATAACATTATATCCTTCCTTTAACAAGGAAGAACTTATATCCCTTCTAATCCCGTATAACAGCTCATAATGAGTATAGGGGTTACCTTGTTCCTTAATGAACTCAATAATGGTTTCATCATGTGTCCCGATAGCATGTTTCTTGTTACCATATAATAATACCCGTGATAATGTTAAATATGCATCAACTTTAAAAACGTCTTGTTGATATGCTTTTGTTATACTTTCTTTATAAGCGCCTTTAACTAATCTAATTGATATTCCTTTTGACATTAATACTGGTAGATCATTAATAGTTCTGTAAAGATTACTTTGAAGAGCTATACCAATATTTGGATTATTCTCCCATACCCTCAAGCACATATCAATCGTATCTTGTGTTACAGAGGAATCTTCCATATCTAAACGAATAGTTATGTCATATTGTCTTGCTTGTGATGTTATATTTGATAGTAATTTAAAACATATTTCTTTGTTTAGTTTTAAACCTAGTTGGGTTGGTTTGATAGATATATCAATGGGACCTGTTTTAAAAGGTTTTTTATAATATTCTATTATATCTAAATATTGTTTTTCTGCCTTTTCACAATCATCAATAGTTGTACTCAATTCACCAAGATAATCAATCGTTACTCCATAACCTTGTTCCCTTAAATCAGCAATAACTGGTTTAGCAGAATCAAAATCATGTCCTGCGATAAATCTCTTTGCTAATGGATATAGAAGTTTCATTTCATAAAGTACTCAAGTTTAGACTTTTTTTTTGGTTTCTTTGGTTGAGGATTGTCAGCATATTTTTCATGTGATATTAAATAATCTTTGTATTGTTTTAATGGTAATTTATTATTAGTTTCTTCCTTACTAGTTTTTAATTGTTCTATAATACCCTCATTTTCTATGACACGGTATTTTATATACATTTGTTTCTTTTCTTTTGTAATACGTCTTACATAAGCATGGTGTATAATTTGTGTAAAATAACTAAATGGATTTTTTGATTTCTCTGGATTGAAGTTATGAGCATATAACAAACAATTTTCAATCCCATCAGAAACCATATCATCTCTAAATGTATAGTTAATAAAATTTGGTCTCCATGCTAAGTTCTCGGATATTTTTAAAAAACATTCACCCATATATTCTGTTGATGGTGGATCTGGATCATCAACTTCTCTGGCATCAATAACTCTCTGCTTCCATTTCTTAATTTCTATAAAAAACTTTTCGTTATCAACATAATGTTTCTTTTTATCTGTCATTTCCCTGTACTCCCAAATCCACCTTCATTACGTTCAGTATTAGTTAATTCTGATACCTCTTCAATTTCTGCTGTAACTACTGGGGCCATAACCAACTGTGCAATTCTATCTCCCTTTTTAACATAATAAGAATGATGGTCATGATTCTTTAAAATAACTTTAACTTCACCACGATAACCAGAATCAATAGTACCTGGACTATTTAACACCATAATACCATGTTTAGCTGCTAACCCTGACCGTGACCTAACTTGTACTTCATAACCTTCCGGTATCTCTAAAAATATTCCAGTTGATACCAGTTTCCAATTAAATGGAGAAATTTTCACATCTTCATTACTACATATATCCATTCCAGCATCACCTACGTTTTTATAACATGGTAATGGATTATCACTTATATTTTTAATTTTTAATTTCATTTATATCCTTTAGGTGTTTTAGTGGGAAAAGTATTAATACCTCCACATTCATCACACGCATAATCTAAATAATATTGACTACCAGTAAAACCTTCTGAACAATTAGTTTGTAATGTTTTCTTGTCGCATTTGGTGCAACAATATTTCTTCTTCATCGTTTTCATCGAACGGTTCCTCCTGTTCAAGGATTTCTTTATTTTTATTCTTAATGGCAATCATCTTCTTTTTCTCAAATCTATCTTTATTATTTTTTTTCCTACTTTTACTCATTTTCTTATTCCTTATAATGGTATTAATGTATAATTATAATCAAACTTCTCCTTCAAATAAATATTCAACCTTTCCTTCCAATGTTTCAGTCCATAATTTTGATGTTTCTTATAATGTAGATCATCTATAATATCATATAATACTGCTTTATTATTCTTATCATCCAATCTCAATACACGACCAATTGACTGTAAGTTTCTCACTTTTGCTTTGTATGGGTGTGCGAAGATTAAATATTGTAAATTTTTAATATTTACACCAGTTGATAACACACCAGAACTTGCAACAATTATTGCATTCCTTTCTTCTTCTGTTGCCTTTCTAATTTCTTCTCTTTGTTCAACATCTGTTTCACCTGCTATAAAAAAGATTCGTCTTTTAGGTTGTTTGTCTAATAACATCTTTTCTAAAACTTTACCATGTTTCTCTACATAATTAAATAGAATCAACGTATTACCCTTTTGATCTAAAGCCAGATTACATATAAAGTTATTTCGTTTTGTATGTGTAACAATAAAATCTATTTCTTCTTGGTATGTAGCTTTCTTCAACTCTTTACATTCTTCTTCTGGATATTCTAATTGCAAACATTGTATGTTCAATTTAGAAATATGCTTATCATCCATTAATTCTTTTGATGTAGTAGCTGTATATGTTTTTCCAAATAATCCTTCTAATACTAATTTATGTGTTTTAGAATCTGTTAATGTTCCCGTTGTCCCAAATCTATACCTACAAGATGTTGTTTTCTCTAAAATACCTTTCAATGAATTAGCTGTTGCTAAATGTGCTTCATCACCTACTATTAAAGAAAACTGTTCAAAATATTCTTTCGGTAATCTATATAGACTTTGCCAAGTACTAATATATATTTGTTGTTCTGCTTTCTTTTCTTTACCAGAATATATTTTATGACATTGTTCTTCTACATCCCAATCATCAACATTAGATGAATAGTCACCAAAATCACCATACATTTGAGAAACTAAATTTGTAGTAGGAACAACTAATAACATCTTGTCATTATCTAAAAATCTTTGATACCATCTTATTAAAGAATATATAACTAAACTTTTTCCAGATGATGTAGGTGATAACAATAATGATCTATCATTCTTAACACAATGCATAAAAGATGATATCTGGTAATCTCTAGGTGTTATCTTTTCACCCTTACAATGAAGGTTAAGTGAATCAAAGAACTCTTTAATCTTATCTATATCACCTTCTTTTAAATGCCTGGCATCTACAATATCTGTTTGTAGTTTATAAGAATGTTTCTCGGCCCATTCCTTTAGATAAGGAAGTAAACCTAGATACAGTTGACCCGTCTGTATATTAAAAAGTCTTATCTTTCCGTCCCACATTTTTGATCTTACTTTTGGATGAAATTGTGCATTGGGGACTTTAAAAGAAAAGTATTCATTTAATTCATAAGCAATATGTCGTTCACAGGACAATTGTATATATGTTTCGTTTAACTTTGCAACAACTATCATGTCAAATCACCCGCTAAAAACTTTTTCCATTTTATAGTATTACTAATATTAAATGATGCATTTTGAATAACTTTAGCAGTTTCATTTATCAATTTAATTTTTTCTTCTTGCTCGTTTATCTTATTCTTTATAGTAATAATTTGGGCATCACCATCTAAAAACATATCCATATCATTTTTTAAAACTTTCAAATCAAACGGTTCATCTTCATATTCTTTTGGATCAGCCTTTCCAGAATAATACTTCCATCTAGCAAGTTTTATAATTTTATATTCACTTTGAAGAAAACGTAAAATATTTTTTTCAGTATAAGCTAGTTGATGGTATTTGTTAGATAATTCGGGAATTGATACAGAATACCCATCAAGGTCAGTAACATCAATTGCTGTGTCTTTTACGCACATTTCTTTCAAATCATTAATATTCATAAAACAATTATACTAAATTTTGAAGGATTATACAAGGAAGTAGTTAAGTTAGTTTGCTTACGGTAAATGACCCCGTATATTTAAAGACAACATCCACTACTATTGGATCTAATGTGGTAGCGTTAGTGTCAAAAGCGATAGTTCCAAGAGATGTTGGAAATACATCTTTAAACCCTATACTATAATTTGGATTTGATTTATTCGTATGTATGATAATATTCATATCAGATTTAATAGCTAATGTTTCATTATCAAATTGAGCATATCTGTCTGGAAATCCCAATGATTGAAGCCAGTTATAAAGTTCTAAATAATTCTGCATATCTTCATCAACGATAAAACTTAAAGATAAATCTTCAAACTCTAATACATCTCCTTCTATTGGGATATTAGAATATGGTGTTGCTTGAATAGTGTTGCTTAATGTGATACTTGGAATACTCACCCTCTGGCAGAAATAGCTGACATTAGGCATTCTAAGAAAGTTAGTTTCAAACGATACTACGTTAAGCTGATTGAGGTTAGTTGGTTGATTACGAATTGCCATAAGTTTTTCCTTTTATTTTACTATTATATATATTACACTATACTATATTTATAATATTTACACAAGGAAAAAAAATGAAATTGAATAAAACAACTATCGGCTGGTTCATCTTTCTACATCTAGGAGCTCTCCTAGCTTTTCTCCCATCTACATTCTGTTGGTCAGCAGTTGGTCTGTTTGCCTTTATGTATTGGCTTACAGCCAGTATAGGAGTCTGTTTTGGGTTTCACAGATATCTATGTCACAGAAGCGTATTCCTACCAAAATGGCTAGACTATTTTGTTGTATTTTGTGGAACACTTGCCTGCCAGAACGGCCCTCTAAAATGGATAGCACAACATAGAATGCATCATGAAGCATCGGATACATCAAATGATCCACATAACGCAAGTCAAGGTTTTTGGTGGTCACATATTGGATGGATGTGCTATGATAGATACAGATTCGATAATAAAGCACGATTAAGAAAATATACTAAAGATATCAATGGCGACAAATTTTATCAATTCCTAGAAAAATATTTTGTTCTTAATCAAATAGCTTTGGGTTGTCTATTCTATTTAATGGGAGGTATCTCATGGGTAGTATGGGGAATCTTTGTAAGACTGGTAGTAGTCTACCATGTGACTTGGTTGGTCAATAGTGCTTGTCATAAATGGGGCTATACTAATTATAGAATAGCTGATAGATCAAAGAATACTTGGTGGGTGGCTTTACTAACATTTGGTGAGGGATGGCATTCAAATCATCATAAACATGCTAAAGGCTATACAACAAAAGCTAAATGGTGGGAACTTGATTTAACAGGAATAATCATTAATGCTTTATTAATGCTTAACATTATACACTCAATAAAGCCATTAAAGAAGTAATATTATATATGTATTACTTGATCCATCTGAACACCACCACATACGAATTATACTAAATTAAAAACCCCAATACAAGGAAGAAGTTTAGTTTTAGACAAAAAAAAACAGGGACCCGAAGGTCCCTGTTTCTAGTGTAAAACTAAGATTACATCAAGTGATTAACTTTAACTTTTCTGTAATATACGTTACCAGTGCTAATAGAAACACCAGCTTCGTTTTGTGCAACGAATGGATTGTCAACCATTCCATATCGGGTTTTGAAGCCGATTTTCGGTTGGAATGTGTTCTCTCCCATTGCACGAACCATCTGCAGTGGAACGTAAGGACAATAGAACATGCCAGCGTCATAAGGAGAAGTTCCCTTATATCCGACAACATAGAATTGACCAGCAGTTGTTCCATAGTATGGATCAACATATACTTTCATTCCGTTCATTGTACCAACATAGGTACTGGAAGAAAAGTCGCCACCAGTTCCGTGACCTGTTTCCAACATGCCACTCATGGACAATGCAGAAGCAACATCAGCAGAACAGATCATGAAGTTACCTTTGCCACGTCGCGTGTCAAAAGCAATTGAATTACGATCACGTTCAATCTGGAACATCAAACCTTTGAACTTCTCAACTGACCAACGACCATTAGAGTCGGTGTCCAGATCGAAAATACCATCTGCTGTAGTTCCATGGGCTACATTTTCTGCACCCCAACGAGCATTTGTATAAATGCGTCGAACTACTTCACGGTTGATTTCCTGAAGGATTTCAGTAGAAAGAATGTTAGACAATTCTGTCTCAGCATCCAAACCATGAACTGCTTTCAAGTCTTGAGCCAACTCCGTAGAGTATTCAGCTTTCAGAGCTCGAGATTTTGCACTTACCATAGTTTTGTCGATGCTGAATGCCATCTCTTTGAAAGTTCCACCAGCGCCGAGGTCTTCAGCAGCAGCAGTTGTCATACCTGTACCAGCTGTCCACCCGGCTTGGGCAAACGGATTATTTGTTCCGTCTGTTGGAACATGAGTACCAGTACCAGAATGATCTGTATCTGCTTCGTTAAACAGAGCTTCATTAGCACTACCTTGTGTGTCATATTTGGATTTCATAGCAAAGATCAATCCCGTAGGACCGGTCATAGGCTGAACACCACAAACATCATATGCCATCAGATGAGGCATAGAGCGACGAACCAAAGAGATCATAATCGGATCCCAAGAGTCGATAGCGCCTGAACCAGCTGTAGATGAAGATGCACCCCAACTATTCGTAGGAGCGGCTTCTTTCAAGAAAGCTTCTTGATTTTCCAACAAACGCAATGTTACATCTCGTCTGTAAGTGTCTTTAATTTCAGGAAGGTCTTCGTGTTTCATAACACCATCCCATTTGTCTTTAATATCTTCTGAAAGATACATTTTAATACTCCTTGTAAATTGATTAATTAATTAAATTCGTTTTCATTCATTCCATTATGAAATTACTTTTTAGACAAGTTAGAAATTGCACTCATGATACTATCCATTTTGACATCACTTTTTCCATCTGCAACTGGATTGTTAGTACCTGCAGTTTCTTTATTGTCTGTTACATCTTTTTTGTCTGACTTGAAATAGCTGTTCTTGATTGTGTTCAGTTTTTCTTTATACTGTTTATCAGTATCGTAGTCAACATCTTCAACCAATTCAACAAACTTCTCTATATCAGTATCAACCATTCCTTCGGAAATTGTTTTGAAAATATGAGATGCTTTATAGGTATTCAATTCTTTCACTGTTTCCATATGCTTCTCTGTTTGTTCGTCAAGTTTCTCTTCCAACTCAGCAACTTCAACGACCAGATTTTCAAATACATCTTCCTTCTCGTCCGGAACATCAATATAATGCTCTTCAAACAACTTCTTCAAACCAGAAATAAAACTCTCGGTGACTTCGTTACGAACACCAGTTTCTACTGCGAGTTTATTTTCTTCCATCCATTCTTTTACTGTATAATTGAGATAGTTATCCATGTTCTCAGTCATTTCAGACTGCATAGACTCAATACGCTCATCCGTTTCTTTCTTCGTTTCTTCACGAATCTGTTTACGAATACTAGCGATTTTAGATTTAACAGCGGCTTCGAAAATCGTAGCAGCTTTAGTTTTAAATTCTTCTGAAAGTTCTTCACCCTCAACAAGAGCGGCAACATCAGTAGAAACATCTACTTCGATATCTTCCTTCTTGGATTTCTTTTCTTCAACTTCTTCTTCGTCCTCATCTTCATCATCATCTTCATTTTTCACTTCTTTTTTAGCTTCTTCTACTTCTTCCTCATCATCTTCGTCATCTTCTTCCTTCTTCACTTTTTTTGCTTCTTTTTTTACTTCTTCTTCTTCCTCTTCTTCATCATCATCATCGTCTTTAGCTGGGGGGAATTCTTCTTTCTTAGCTTTCTTTTCTTCTGCTTTTTTGGCAGCTTCCATAATTTCTTTTTCCAATTCTTCGTCACTTTTTCCATCTTCTAGGATTTCTTCAGTTTTAGCCATGTTGCTTCTCCTTTAAGGTTGTGTTTTAAGTCTGTATATATTTATAATATTACAGATTTCCGAGGTATTTCTCAAATAATTCAAGTTTTTTCTCATCTAATTTCTTTGAATTAGTGTTATGAACATCTTTTTTAATGTAATGTTCAACTTCACCTGTTGTACTAAATTCTTTTCCTTCCATGATACCATTTACAAAAGCAGCAGGTGCTGACGGATCAGCTACAATATCCACTGTACTCAACGTAAAATCTTTTTGAACTTCATTTACACCACTTTTATTTGCTTTAACTGTTCCCAATCCTCTTGAACTAACACCAAGACGAACACCAGATTCCAAAAGATTCTTGACTATCTTACCGTTTGGTGTATCCATGATTTTTGCTTTACCAATAAAATCCTTACCATCTTCATATAGTTCTGTAATAAGATGTGAAACACGATCAAGGTTGATTGTTGGACCCATAGGATGTCCAAGTTCACCGAGAGCTCTGCCTTCTTTCACAAATTTATTATTATAATTTTTAACTTCACGTTGAAGAACACCAAAAGGATAAACTCTACCATTCTGATTTTTAACATCAGATTGCATAAATACACCTTTGATGTATTGTTGTTTTCCTTTGCCTTCAACAATATATTCAACATTGTTGGTATGTTCAGTAATAAGTTTCATTTTTTTATTTCCTTTTTCATTAATTAAACGATGAACTAGCCTTTTTAATTTGTTTTGTAGATATTAATTTTTTCCAAGTTTTTAAATCTGTATTACTCATACCAGCATTGTTATAGTCCTTCTCTCTTTTCTGATACTCCATCATATAAACATTTTTTTCAACTTCTATTGCTTTTATATGACTTGCTGTTTTCTTACGAATACCAACCCATTTAGAAAGCATAATAGTATCAACAAGTATTTCATAAACTATACCATCTGAAATAATTTTCTTTCTTATATCAGAAGCTATAATTTCTTGTAATTCTTTAAAAGATTTCATTTACTTACTTTTCTTCTTTGATAATCTATCAGTTTCTGCTTTTTTGACCTTTACCAATAATTTTTTTCCCACCTTTTTAATAAGTGCTTTTTTCTTATCTAATTTTTTTTCTAAATTTTCTTTACCTGATTGTGATAGCTCAGCTTTACTTTTTCCTTTTAGCATTTTTTTAGCAATTAAATCTCTAGCTTTCTTTTGGGCTTTCTTTTTCAATTTGTCTGGGCTAGATTTTTTCTTCATTGATATAGCACGTTTACGAGCAATAATTTTTCCTTTTGCTTTCATTATTCTGGATTTTTTATTTCGTTGTGCTATACTTAATGCTTCGTCTTGTGTTTCTATATTATCCATCTTGTTTATCCTCTGGTGTTGATGGTTCTACTTCTGAAGCATCTACAGGGTTGTATTTAAAATCTTTTTTGTAATCAGCAACAGCAGAAAAAACTTTATCTTTCATAATACCATCAAAGTCTTTATTTGCTTTTGTGAATTTTTTATCTAAAATGTTTTGAAAAATTGTTTGTTTTAAATCACTCATCGTTATCCCTTTCAAAAAAATTATCAATATTATCTCTCAATATATTTTCTTCAATATTATATTTAATAGACGCTTCAAGAATAGATTTATTTAACTTATTTATACCATATTTATCTGTCAATTTAAAGGCATAATGAATAGCCTCTTTAATACTATTTAAATTAGGCACAGAAAGTTTCTTTTTATAATTTTCAATAAAGCTGGATTTTCTTAATGACATTAGAAATCCTCTGCGTCTACATCTACATCATCTTCATCAGGCACTTCTTCTTCTTTTTCTTTATCAATCTGTTTTTGCATTTCTTTTATATCTTCATCTGTTTGTTTAAGAATATTTTTCTGAACCCATTCTTTACTAACAAACTTACCAATATATTCTTCCATAGTTTGCAAAATTTCAAATCGTTCTCTAATAATTTCATTGTTCTTTAGTTCAGAGAAATGTGAATCTATTGTCCAAATATAGTCAATATCATCTTTGATCTCAAACCAATCCTCTTCATTAATAATACCCTTCAAGATTAATTGTATTCTTAACAAATTTGTGAACAAATGAGAAAATCTATGTCGTAACTTAGCTATGAACTTAGCAAACTTAATTTCATCTCTATTAATTTCTGATGCTCTACCAAGATTAAAAGCAGTTTGTTCTGTTCCTTCAATACGGGAAATTGGAACGCTCAGAGATTGATAGAGTTTCTTTCTAAAATATTCTATATCTTCTATTTCACCAAGATTCTGTCCTGATGGTAATGTAGAAATTTCTGTTCCTCGTCCACCATCTCTCCGTGGCAACCAAAAATCTTCCAACATTGACATTTGTTTTTTCTGATCTTCTACTTCACCTGTAGAAGCATTATATATTACTTTCTGTTTATACTTATCCATTACAGAACGTAAATATTGTTCTGCTTTTAGTTTAGGTAAGTTACCAACATCAATATAAAAGATTCGTCTTTCTGGAGCTCTTGCAAGTCTGTATATAACAAGAGAATCCTCAATCATTCTAAGTTGGTTGTATGGTTTAATTGATTTATACAAATAACCTATAATGATTTGTTTTTGATTGTCCACCATACCAGAATGAACATAAGAAATAGAATCAGGTGCAACACGAACTAATTCTGATCCAGCAGTATTAATAAATGATTGATTACTCTGTGATGGTGTATATACAAAATATTCCTGTGTATCTACTACCATTTCTACATTTGTTACTGGATCTTTTTCTTTTTTTACTTCGTCAATTTTTTGTATATTTAAAGCATCAATTGGAACTAATTCTTTAATACCGTCTTTTACTTTATTTTTATCAATTATAATATGATGATATAATTTTCCATCAACATACCATTTTTTAAATAAATCTGAGCCTGTTTTATTAAAATCTAAAAGTTTTAAAATAGATTTAAATTCATTTGATATTTTAGTTTTAATACCATCACTTTGTTCGACATTATCTAAAGAAAGAGAAATAGTAGTCTTGCCATCTTCATGAACAACAGCTTCATTGACAACATCAGAAATTGCTAAGTCAACTTCCTGTGACATAGACATTTCACGATATTTCTGAATTAAAACATTTTCGTCTTTAGCATCAACACCTGTATCCAGGTAATGACCATAGACTCCACCGCCCTCAACGACTTGTGTTGCACCATCAAGATTTTCTGGTGTTACAAATGTTTTTCTTTTCTTTTTATCTTTAGATTTTATTTCAAAACCAAATAACTCAAAACCAGCCATATATTTTACCTTGTTATAATATTAAAAAGAAAGGGGGAGAATTAACTCCCCCTTCATCAAAGATTTAAAAACTTCCGCTAATTGTTACACCACCAAGACTAATAGAACCACTAATTGAAATATCAACACCATTATTAGAAGAACCGTCCATACCTGCTCCATCAACCGTGAAGTTATTCATGGCAAATGTTACTGCAAATTCTTCTGGTGCACCATCAGGGTCCATTGCTAATTCAATAGGAGCCAAAGTTGTAGGATAAATATCCTGCATACGATAAGTTCTGATAGTATTACCTTTGCGGTTTAACTGTGAAACTGTAGCAGTTCCATAGATATCATTTGTAGAAACAGATGTTCTATTTTGTGAATGATTTGTAATAGAATTCATCCATTGTTCCATAGCTGTTCTTGCTCTCCATTCAGGATCACCAAGAATAGTTACGGTCCAATCTTCAAATGTACGATCCCCAGGAACTTTGAGCATACGACCACGATAAGCAACATCAATATTACCAATAGTAGAACCTGGAATCTGTGTTGCTTTACCGAGAAACTGTAAATCCATCTGCCCAATAACAGGGGCATTTACTACAACTTTATATAGATTGGGTCGAACCCCTCCATTAAAGTTATTTTTAAAATCTGAGATTGTAGACATTGTTTACTCCTTTAAGTTTGTATATATTTATAAGATTTAACCACCGATTTCTGAAAAAGAAACATCAGAACGAGCGGCAATAAAGTTCAATTGAATGAAATTAATAGACCTTGCTGGTTTGATATAAATATCACCAACAAAATTATTAGTATCAATTACTTCCCCTGTATTATTAGAACTGTCACATACTACCTTAAAGTCTGTAATACCTCGTCTACCTTGTATTTCTCTCAAGAAAGGCTCAACCATATTTACGAATTGAGATCGTGTAAATTCATCGTTGAACTCAAACAACATTGCTTTAGCGGCAATACTGATTGCTTTTTCGAGAACAATAAACAAACGTCTTACGTTGATTCTATCAAATGCACTTGGAACTGTCTGCATTGTTTTATCACCCCAAAGAACTACACCAGCACCTCTTTGTGTAATCAGAGGGTTAATACCAAGCTGATACATTTCATCACGGTCTGCTTTAGTAGCTTCCCAAGACAATTTAACAATGTTTTTAATTCCACCACGATTCAACCCAGCAGGTGACCACCAAGCATCATTCGTGAAATCAGTTCTTGCACACAATCCAGCCGTGTCACCGTTCATTGGAACATAACGGAAAACATCATTGTATCGGTCATACTGATATTTCCAAGCACCATCCATAAATGCATATGAAGAATCACTACGAGTATCTAATTCTGTTGAAATATTAGCTGTCTGAGCTGTTCCAGCAGTTACTACTGAACCCCTTACAGGTGATACAAAGGCAACGCAATCTTTTCGTACAGATGTAATATTGTCAACAATATAATTTCCTGTAGATATTGTACCAGGTCCTGCCATTACAAGAGAAACATCTACAGCTTCTGGAGTTTTGAAAAGAGCATAACCAGCCTCAAGTTCGCCAGGTGAAAGTAGGTTACTATCAACACCACCAAGTAAACGACCACCCGGTGTATATGCTGTTCCACCTGTTGAGAATACTCTAAATACGTTAGCAACTTTTGAAGCACCAGCAATATTATTACCATCATCTGCAAGTGCAGTCAATTCTTCATGATTTCCCAACCAAATATATGATGATTCATTACGCAAAACATTTTTAACGTAATTAGAAGAACCATCAATTCTTTTAGCATCAGATGCTTTACTTACGAAAGCATGTTTCTCTAATACTTCACCAGGTGTTCCTGTCCATTGTCCATCTGCATCAATAACAATAACGTGCATTTCATCTTGTGAACCACCAGCATTACTACAATCCGTAGATGTTCCGGGCGCACGATCAAAATGTGCTTTATATGCCCATGTAGCAAATCCTGCTGAATCACATGCTTCTGCAGTCAAACTATCTCCCAACTTACCGGGATACTTTGCAACAAACACTTGATCTGAGAAAGTATCAGTATCATAATCAGTTGCGTTATTTACATTTGCTGCGGTTCCCACACCACCATCATCTCCAACAACTGCGTTCTTTGCAGATGCTCCAACATTTCTAACAACCAAAAGATTATTAGAATATGCAAGATAATTAGCAGCTGTAAGAAACCATTCTGCTGTGTCATCATTTGGTTTACCAAATACTTTTACTAAATCGTTTTCTGTAGTGATAGATGTTCTCTCTAATACAGGACCCCATTGAAAACCACCAGCGATAGCACCGATAGATGTGGCAACATTAGGGACTACTGTAGTAAGATCAATCTCACTAACATTAATTCCTGGACTTACTTGAAATGGCATAACATTTCTCCTTTACAATAAATTACATTTTTTATATTGATATAGTTTTCATCATACTCATAATTTGGTTATTCTACATTTGTCCAAATTGTTCCTTCAGAATCTATTTCGTATTCTTGTTGATTCAATCCATTATCAATAATTCCAAACGGTGTAGTTAAATCATCAAGTTCATTTAATTGGTTTTTATAAAGATTATCTCTAATATTTTGATTTGATAATTCTTTAAAATATTGTTGGTCTACCAACCAAGCAAATAAAACCAACGTCATCACTAAATCATCATTTGCTCCTTCTTCTGCAGAAAAAGAATCTGCACTAGAAACAAATGTTGTTAATTCTGAAATGATATCATAGTCTGGTATTAAGAGTTTATCATCTTCTATTAAGGCTTTTAAATTGGAACAACCTATCTTTTTCATAGATTTTGTTGTTCGTACGCCAAATTGTGAATCTCTTTTACCACCTACAAATCCACTTAGTTGTTGCCCATGTCTTCCATACCACGCTGTTGAAAACAGGTTTTCGTATTCCAAATCGTGATGGAGAACATCGGAAACTTGTGAACCGATATCATTTACTTCAATAAGAATATAAGCATCATTATACTTCTTACCTATAATATTTATAATATTAGGAAAGACCAATGGTGCTACGAGATTGCTTCTATATTTTGCTACTATTTTATATGGCATTTCAGTAATATCAAAGACTGTAAAGGCAGAATAGTCTATTCCTTGTCCACGAGCTACATCAACTGTAATAACATATAAATGAGAAGATTCAACTTCTTTAAAAATATCTACATCACTTTTTCTATGTAATGGGTCATTATATGATAATTCTTGTAGTTTTTCGTATGATATCAGTGTATTTGAGGAACCTAAGAACTCTGCTTCATACTCTTGTCGAAACGCATCTGTTCCAATTGTTGATTCAATCTTTTTCTTCCATTTTTGATCACGATCAGGAACATTACTCCAATGAACTTTGAACGGTGTAAAATCATTTTTTCCATTTTCAGCATCATTCCAATACTTGTAAAACATATTGAAACCATTTGGTGTAGAAACAATAATAACTTTTGTTTCTTTACCAGATGAAATAGTAGGATAAACAGAACGAATAAACTCATCAGCGATATGTCTTTGAACATGAGCAAACTCATCAAGTAAAATACAAGAAAAAGAAAAACCACGAATAGCACTTGAAGATGTGGAAGAAGCTATGATCTTACTTCCATTCTCAAGTTCCAATGAACCCTTATTCCATTCCTTGAGTCCTTGTTGAAGAAACTTAGGAAGATGTTGATATGCTATTTGTATACGACTAAGTAACTCTCTTGCTGTCGCTGCTTTATTAGCAAGTATACCAACTGTTTTAGATTGATTGAATAAAACATAATGTAACAACCAACCAAGTGTAGTAGTTGATTTACCAACCTGTCGGCCAGTTTTTACTATAACATTTCTATTATCAGTTATAGTATTGATTAAATCTTTTTGAAAGGGGTATAAAGAAAAGGGAATAAGACCTTCGTCAACATGAACAATTTTTGCATGATTTTCTAAAAAATATACAATATCATCACGACACCTTATATATTCTTCAATTTCTTTCTTGGTGTAATTATGTTGAACAGCTGCTTTTTTTAATAGAGTATTTCCTAAATATAGATCACTCATAATTTATTTCTTTTTATTCAACAATTCCTGTAATTCAGCGGTGCTCCCAATAAACAAGCTGTTGTTTACAGTTGATGGGTCTTTGACTTCTTTCTCAATTTCTTTTTTAGTTTTCTGTAAAACAAGAAGTTCTTTAGTTGTATTTGTTAAACCATTTATCAATTGTCCAAGTACTTCAAAAGACCTTGGACTTTCATCTGCTTTAGCAATAGATAAAAGTTCGTCTAATGCATTGTTACCTTTATCAATAAGAGTATGATATTGTTTCTGTGAAAATTCATATTCTGTTGTAAGGTCTTGGGTTTTTACTTCCACATCAGGAGATAATGGTTTTTCTTTTTTAACTAACTCCCCTGTGATGTCGAGGACTTTGTTTAATTTTTCTACTGTGGTTTGTTTCATATATCAGTAATTGTTTCAGTGAAACCATAATCATCATCAGCATCAGCTGTCAATGGGTCTGGTTTAATATCAATATTTCTATTTAACTTATCAAAACTAGCTCCAAGATTAACATCCACTTCTCTAATAATTCCACTGTCACTTTCTTTACCATATATATGACCCTTAATAGTAAAGGTCAAAGTATGTATCAAAGCTCGTCTTGTTAAAAAATCACCTTCATATGTGTCCTCGGTTGAGACACTATTTAATATAATAGGAATATCCCTTTTAATTCCCATAGTAGACAACTCATTCATAGTGACTTGAAACTCTGGTGTGAAATATGGAAGTATTTGTTCTAATATTTGTGCTCCATCATCACTATATTTTACCATGATACTTAAAGTAACATTAAAGTCATATGGAACAGGATTAAATACACTAGTTATTTCTGTAGTATTTTTTGCTTTTTTAAATTTCTTTGTAGTTTGTAATTTTCTTACAGGATCATAAGCAAAATCAGTAATCTCAAAAGACATTCTTGGTAGTGTTATAGAATATTTTGGATCATCTATACCAATTGATTGATTAAGTTTAGCTAAAAACTTTTCAGAAGGACCATAAGAGATAGGAACTTTAAATTCACTATCAACAGTACCATCAGCTTTTGTTCGTTTAATAGAAATATCATTAAAGATTGTTCCAAACAAAACTACTATATTACGGATATTTTTATTATAATGGTATTTTCCAAACATTATAGATTACCTTCACTGAATGGATCGCTTTCAGAGAAATCTAAAATAGCATCTCCATCAGTTTCAAATTGTTTATTAGATTCAAAAGGAATATTAGGAATAAACTTACTATCAGATGATGTTAGTGCCCATACTGCATTACTCAAAACACCAGTAGTATTAGTACTAGCAGCAAAAGTTCCAGTCACATCTTTAACTTTTAAAGTCTGTGTTTCTTCAATCCATGATACTACTACTGCAGTTGCAGTTGCATTTGCTAAATTAGCACCTTGATATATTTCTTCATCAACAATAAAATTCCCCGTTCCTCCAGTATCAAATATAAGTTCTGTGTATATAATAGAAAGTGTATTATCAGCCATAACATCAATATTTTGCATTCCAGTATCAAATTTTTCTTCACTATATTGAAACAATTCACAAGTCAATTCATATACAAAGTTTTTACCTAAAGCATAAAACGGCTTTTCGTGTTCAACAAATTTAATTTCAAATAAACCTTTATTAAACGGAAAATAAATTAGATCACCTTCTCTTGGTTTACCTAATCCAACTGCCTTTGCAAATCTTTCTTTATTTACTGTTAATATAAGTTCATCTCTAATATCTAATCCAAACTTAGATGCTATATCACCTTCTCCACCAAACCCTTCAACACTATTTACATACATTTCTATATCATATGAGGCAGCAAATTTTGATAAAACATCTTCTCCTAATACTAAATCTTCTTTAACTAATGTTCTTGGAAGGTAACGAACATCAATTCCAGAAATTTGTATAGTTTCTTTGGTTAAAGAATTAAGTAATTCTTGTTCTGGTAATGAATTAAAATTATTGAAATAATTATTAGTAGCCATATTAGCCTATAAGTCCATCTATTGGAAGTTCGTAACGTAAAGACATTTCTTCTTCTATTTTATTAATTTCTTCAATAGCTTCATCATATATTTGTTTACCATTCAAAGTAACACCAGAAGGTAATTGTACTCCTTCATATTTAGAAAGATTGCTTCCCCACTGTCTTTTAATTAATGCTGTTAAGTATTTTTTAAGAAACATATCATTGTATACTTCAGGCCATGTATCAGGGTCAAGTGATCTGTATGCTTCTATAATAAGAATAGTACCAACTGTAAATTTATTAGTCCAATCAGTTTCTAGGTACATTCTATTTTGTTTTCTATTAAACAATAATGTAGGTTGAATAGAAAACAAATGAGATACTAATGAAAAATTAGTTTGAGACATAGCCCAGTTAATCATCGTAGAACTTTGGAAATTTTCCAAATCAGCTAATCTCATTTGATATTCCTCATTGAAAAATCCAGTTTGGAATGCATTGAAATTTGGAATTGGAAGTACTCTGAGGACACTGATAACAGGATCAATAACTCCTATATATTCATTATCAATATCTGCTTGTTCTATTGTCTTTTTAAGATAAACCTTTTCAACACCGTCAAAGTGATACTCTTGAAAAAATTCAATAGCATCATCCACTCTTTCTGAAAGTTGATCCTCGTCAACATTGATTTCTATCAGAGGTTGTCCAAGCCTTCTTAAACAATAATCTATTAAACTTTGTCGTGTTGTAACTGCCATTTTTTATTCCTTTTTATTAATAATTAACTGCCCAGCCGTGAAGTTGGGTTTCCATTGAACCACTAGCTTGACTTGCCCATACAGCTTTAAGTTTTACCTGAGTACCAGAAGTAACCGTAGTCTTACCCAGTTTCACCTGTTTAGTTGTGCCACTAAATGTTTGTGCTGTCTCATAACTTGCGGCTTCAGTCCAATTAGTACCATTGTTTGCCGTAAAGTAAATCTTTAACTCTGTTCCTAATGTGGCCGTTCCTGCATTATCTTTATATAAAATTACTCCTGATACCTCTGTCGTAGCCGCTGGAGCTGTTTGGGTATCGCTTATGAGTGTGCCAGTTGCGCTGGTTACAGTTACTTCAGGAGTGTAATAGGGTTGTAAGTTACTAAATCCTACATTATTATTGTTAGAACTAGCCCAAGTACCAATTTCAAATCGTAAATATCTTGCCGTAAACTCTGAAAATCCATCAAAGTAATGGGCAGACGCAGTATCACTTGATGTTGCTTGAGGCCAATTAAATGTACCATCTGTACCAAAAGTGTTAGGGTCGGCACAAGTACTATTTCCATAATTTGAACCAACAGTTGTTCCCGTCCAATCCACAGGAGTCCAAGAAGATGTTCCAGTGGCAGAAGTAGAATATAATACTTTTAAATTTGTTATATCTGCGTAAACATTTGCTTTACCTATTCCTATTTTTGACCAGCGATAATCTGCTCCATAATCAGCATAA
>Ga0080013_1001127_pt1 | contig 36291 bp, 43 predicted proteins | sample ETNvirenome_6_85_FD_69236 | JGI IMG/M metagenome (GOLD analysis project Ga0080013, IMG submission 69236) | Marine viral communities from the Pacific Ocean - ETNP_6_85 (SPADES assembly) (version 2) | ecosystem: Environmental > Aquatic > Marine > Oceanic | place: Pacific Ocean | collected 2013-06-19
GGTTCCCGGTGATTGATTAATCGACTGCCCGTCTGAGGCGTTTCCAATTACGTTAATCGTATGCGCCGTAATATTATCGAAATACATAAACGTACATCTCGACTTCTCGATCAGTAATTCGCCTACCTCTAGAAAAGTGGGAACTGCATTCTCTCCAGTTACTACTGTTCCTCCAATTAATACTGCTGTAGCCGCAGCCGCAGTACCACCAGCAGAAGTATGTGCTGATGAAGGTATCGCAGACCCGGTATAAACCGTACCTACTGTTACATTTTCAATCTTAATCTCCCTTACAGGAGTGTCCGTTAAAACTATTCTTAACGTATTATCTTCTTTGTTTTCTTTTCTCCATGCCATTGTTTGTTCCAATGTAGGAGAAGGATTCAGAGCAGGAGCAGCGTATATTCCACTATCTCCATTTGTGAAACTTCTGTCCGCTAAAACCGTCTCATTCACAACGACTCCAGTACCCGCCGTACCACCAAGTGCTAACAAGCCTATAGCCATTTGTGGACTTAATCCCATCATTCTCAAGAAAGAATAAGGAGACATTACAATTTTAAAGGCTGTTTTCCATTTCGCTGATTCAGAATTTAAATATTCTATCTTAACCAGCAGCCAGTTTCTCCAGACTGTTATTTTTCGATACGCTTTAATTGGTGATCTTACAATAACCATTGGTGTAGCTTTAATAGTCTTCCACCACGCTTTAAAATTACCTACGTGCAATAATAATCCAAGAACAATTAAACCTGACGATGCAGAAATTGTAGGTATTATATTTGCCTGTAAATAAATAACAAAATCAAATAATTTATTCGCTATACTAAGCTGTATATAAGGGGCAAGTGTCGGAATCGGATTAATGTATGAACATATTAATCCAAAACTCCCCATTAATACTAATAATGCTGTATTTACCACTCCCAATGTTTTAGTCATCTGCTTAACAGGTATCTTTACTTTTGGTAGGGTAATGTTTGGCGAGCTAAAACTAATCTTAAGTAACTTAATAGTCGGTATTTTAATTTCAGGTATTGCTATAACTGATAAAATACTCTTTAAAAACCGTTGTATCATGTTCTCACCTCGCTTTCAGTACTAGGAATAGATAAATTCCCTATTTTATTATACTAGATAACTCAGAATTATGCAATTTCACAGGCACTCCAGTCACAAGATAAACACTTATGACAACCACTCTCATAAATAATCTTTGGGTTTTCGCAACAATCAAATGTTACATCCTCATTTTTAATCCCTTTCACAAGAATTTCTTTCTCTCGACTTCCAGCCCTATAAACAGTAATACCTTTACATTCTGTTTTCCATGCCAACATATACGTATCCCATACATCCTGTACTGTTGCATCATTAGGCATATTAATAGTTTTAGATATACCTGAATCAACATATGATTGAAAAGCTGCTTGCATTAAAACATGTTCTTCAGGAAGTAATTCTGGTGATGTAATATAAATCTCCTTTATATCATTCGGAACATCAGTTCGATCCTGCAAACTACCACCCTCAGCTAAATACGTCATAAGGTCTTCAGAATAGAATTCACGATCTTTAGCTTCTTGTTCAAAGTATTTATTAACGTACGTTAAAGTTTGAGCTTCTCCAGTTTCCTCTTTTAAAATATTCTGTTTTCTCCACGCTAAGGCAAAAGTGGGTTCAATACCTGATGAACAATCTGCTAACATGGAAATGGTTCCCGTTGGTGCAACAGTCATGCGACAAGCATTTCTATATGTTTCAGTTACATGATCAAAAGAACTTTGTTCCCATGCAGGAAAAGTTCCCCGTCTTGCTGCAAGATCAAGAGATGCTAGATCAGCTTCTTGTGTTATGAATTGTATGAGTATCCCTGCGATCTTTCGTGCATCTTCACTATTATAAGACACTCTTAATTGTATAAGTAAGTCAGCAAATCCCATAATTCCCACCCCAATTTTCCGTGTCGATTTGGTCATCTGTTCAATTTCAGGGGTGGCATAATAATTTGCATCAATTACATTATCTAAAAAGTTAGTAGCTAATTTTGTAACTTTAGCTAATCGTTGCCAGTTGATGTGTTCTTCCCATGATGTATCTATATTCTCCGACACAAGTCCCGATGCGTCATAGCTAGGTACTGATCTATAGAATTTAGCTACATTAATTGATCCTAAATTACAGGACTCGTTTCCAAGAAGTGGTTGTTCACCACACGGATTAGTTGCAATCATTTCTCCATATTGTTCTGAAACTTTATTATCTTTATTAACTTCGTCTAAGAAAATCATTCCGGGTTCTCCGTTCCTCCACGCCCCCTCAACAATTTTTGTAAATACGTATCGAGCTGATAACATATCAACTAGATGATTAGTGTGTGGATCAATTAATCCATACGACATGTCATGTTCAACCATTTTCATCCATCGAGAGTCAACACCAACAGAAATATTAAAATTATGAATATCCCCTTCAGTTGCTTTACAGTCAATAAAATTAAGGATATCGGGATGATAAACTGACATGACTGCCATATTAGCACCGTCTCGTTTTCCTGCTTGTGTTACCATAGAAGATACTCGTGAAAGTGTTTTTAATACTTCAATAGGGCCACATGCCTTACCATGAGTAGTTTTAATACTGGTTCCTGTAGGACGTAAACGGGATAATGAAAATCCTGTTCCTCCTCCAAACTTTTGAACCATCGCCATATCTTGTGCCGTTTTCATAATCTCTTGCATACTATCCTCAAGAGGTAATACAAAACAAGCTGATAAAGTTCCTTGTTCAGTTCCAGCATTCATTAGAGTTGGAGAGTTAGGAATAAACTCTAACCGCTCCATTATATCTATAAACTCTTGTTTAAGTAAATCCTTTTCAACAGGTAAAGTAAAGTAATCATCTTCAACTTTCGCAATGGCTTCAGCCACCCGACTAAATAAAGCGTTTCCATCTTCAATAGTTTCCCCTTTAGTATTTTTTAGGTAGTAACGATTTCTCGCCACAGTTTCAGCATGTGGTTCTAACGTAGTTGTCATGTATAAAAATCCTCCTTAAAATTATCCTCGATATCCACAGTAGAGACATAAATTGTTTTCTGTAACCCAAAACGATTCGACACAGATGCCTTCTTGACAGTCAGGATTTGGAGCAGTTGCCCCAACTTGTTTTGTATCATTCCATGATAACTGAGTTTCTCCTGATTCTAAATCTTTTATTCCGTCTTTTTTGCCACGTAATGTGGCTTCTATTTGTACACTTGCCTTTGGTGCTGATTGTTCTCCGGGCGATACCGCCTCTAGCCAATCTGTAGCACTCCCTACTGTTGTATAAACATCTTGCGATAATTCATGACATGCTTGTAATGCCATTGCAACTGAGAAGAATGCGTCTCCGTGTCCCATAGGTGTTTCGGGTGCTTTCAATTCGTTACTTACAGATAAAATCTGCGATTTTTGTCGTTCATCTTGAAGCAGTTTTAAATTCCCAGAATGTACGAACTGCTCAAATATATGAGCCATCGTATTCTTAGATTTTAATGTAAACGACATGGAACGCCATTTATGGTCTAGTCCTCTATCTTCTAACTCTCCACGAGTATTGTCTATATATCCTCGTGTAATATTAAAATTTTCTGCCGCTTCGTTCAGATACTCTACTTGATCTGAATAACTCCAACCATCTAACCATGATTGATGTATCTGCTCTACTTTATCTCCAATCTTTCTGAAAATAACGAGATGTGATGGATGTCTCTTTTTCCCCACATCAAACCCAGCGAATATTTGTTCGTCAACCGACTCTGTATACGGTTTAGTTGTAGGTAAATTCCTCAACTCTGGGTCTTCTAATTTTTCTATATCCTCTGTATTAAAATATGATTCAGTTGAAAAATGGGGTACTAACAAAAACTCGGAAGCAAACGATTTAGGTCGTGCCTTCTGTTGTGTTAATAACCAATCTTCTGAATATAACTCTGGCATTAGAACTCGCCTATTTGGAGCGGGGTCTAAAGCTGGTAATATTCTTGATTTAAATCTATCATCTTTCTGCAATACTGTCAAGAGGTCACCCGGCATCATAGGTGTTCCTAATACAATTGTAGGAACTCCTTTAAGCGGAATGAATAAACTCTCTGTCATAAAGTGATCCTCTACTTTTGTAATCTGTCCCATGTTCAAAGGGTTTTCAGGATCACGTAAAACGTCATCAGCAATTAAGGCTCCATTAACATGTAAACCTCTTTTAAAAGAAAATAATCCTCCATGCATAATTTCAATTGGTTTATTTTGTAAATAATACCTACATGAATAATCAGCTTTTGGAGTTCTATTTACCATCATTTCTGAAAGAATAGGGTTTCTTGCGATTTCCTTATTAATTTCAGAGATATGATATTTAGCCATACCATCACTATATGATAAGTATAAAACTGCCATGTCTCGTGTAGACTGTAACAATCTCCAAACACTAAAGGCATGTCCTAATATAGTTGACTTAAAATGAAACCGTGGTAACACAGCTACATAATTTAAATCTTCCTGTAAACATTGTTCTATATCCTCTGCAATAACTCCTATATGCCAAGCTTTAAAATATTCGGGATGATCGAATCCTTGTGACCAAATATCCCGTAAAAACTCCCAAAAACTACCGACACGAGTTGACGTATGGGTCGTTAAGCCCTCCGATAATAATTCAAAAGCTTTGCTAAAAGTTGTTACATCATTTGGTTTAACCATCTCCATCCTTTTGTACTAATGTTTTTAATTTAAAAGCTACTCGTTGTAGCAAATCTGGGTCTTGAATCTCGTCAATTAATACTGACATAACATCCTGTACAAATTGAAGATTAATTAAACCTTCCATTACATGCCGCTCCCCTTGAATACTTAAATCCAATGCTTTAGCGGCATCAAAAGCACGATTAAAATTTAAAGTCCCTAATTCATTTACAGCTTTGTGTCGTAGAGCTTCATACTCATTTAAATGCTCTTCTTGTAATCTAGCGTATCGCTGTGTTTCGGACTCTTGTACTTTTGTTATAGCATTAGCACGGGTGGCTAATTTAGTATCCTTCCACCCGTCTAACTTAATCCATGAATAAACTGTTGAAGTTGCTACCTTCACATTAAATTCTTTACTTAGTTTGTCAGAGATAGTATCTGCGGTATTATCTCCTGATAAATATAACTCTAACGCTTTAAGTTTAACCTCTTCAGGTAATTTCTTAGGCATTTACCTTGCTCCAAATGTTTCAGTACCACCATACTTATCCGCAGATTGAGAATCTATGTTTCCACCATACGGTGAACCGTCCGATTGCATAAGCCTAGAGAAATCTATGTGGCCTAACTTGCCGTTTTTCGCTGCAACATAACAATAAGGTACATCTACTTTACCACCTGATGTATTTCGTACAGTTTTAAACTTTAATACTATCTCATCTTCTCGTCCGCATATTCGTGAGAATACTGCTTCCTGTTCATTAATTGGTTTATAGTTTTTATTTCCTTGAACTGTTCCATAAGTTCGTTGATAATCCTCGATTCTACGATTCCAAAAACAATCTTTAAAGTCACACCAAACTATCTTACCATATTCTTTTTTCATATCCTCTTCAGTTACCCCTTCAGGTAATCTATCTTCGTATTCCAACCGTTCATGATATTCTTCATTGTATTGAATTCTTATCTGATCTGGGCTATTCTTTGGTTCCATTTATATCCTCCTGTTTCTTCCATAATGCAATACACGCTGCGTCTGCAAAGTCTTGTTCTGTAAACACTTCACCCCACTTATCTATTGCATACTGTTTAATTTCTTTTTTAGAAGCGTTTCCCTTTCCTACAATATCCTTTTTCCATTTTGTGTTGTCTACAAAACAACAATCAATTTCTAATATATCACAGACAAAACGGACAACTCCAATTACTGAAGCGATGGAAATAGTAGCCTTTGGATTTTGTATGAAGATGGCTGATTCTACAGCCGCTAACATATTATTCCTTAATAAAAGGGTATGTTTTATTGTACTAAGTTCGGCTAAAAATTCCCTACTAAATTGGTGAAACCGCCCCTCAAAATCTTTTGATTTACTACCCCATTTATATTGAGCAATAATCTCTTCATTCTGATCAATCACTACGCCATGAATTGCTTTACTAGAACAGTCTAAACCTAAATAATATTTATTAATTATTTCTTGATTCGCCATATGTCCTCAAGGTTACTATCCTAGAGACGGCATCATAAGCTGATTTATAAGCATTTAATACCCCACCCATTTTCTGGTGTAAAGCTGCTTGTTCTATCACTTCTTGGCGTAGTTCTTTTAGTGAAGCATACCTACTTAATGCTGCTCCCCTAACTTCTTCCCTAGTTAATTTTTTATGTCCTTCTTCTTCTCGTTCTTCTGCTATTCTATAAATAGCGGTGGCATAACCTTCTTCAAAAGCTGCTTCTAAAGCTTTACGTTTGGCTTCACAATCAGCAACTTGTGCTTCTAAATATGCTTTATACCCTCCGTAAGCAATTAAGAACTCTTCTAATTTACGATTATCTTGATTCATTAAATTTGCAAACTCTAAATCGTCTCTATCAGATAAATCTGTTTTGAACTCTGGAACATTTAATGTTCGTAATTCATTTTCTGCATTTGCTAACGCTTTAATTGGACTCCATGTTGTTTGCTTTGTTTCTATTTTCATCTTTTACCTCCCTACAAGCACAATAAAATTCTCCTGTACATGTAATAGGAACTTCATTAGGAGTCATATTCATAATACGAATACATCTTTCTAATACCTCATCCCATATTTTCTTGTCTTTCGTTACTTTAAAGGCTTTCATATCTTGATCATTTTTATTTTCATATACAACTATACCATTCTTTAAACCTATTAGATTTAAATATATTTGTAATTGTATCGTATGTTCGGGTTTAGGTTTATCAATTAAATTCTCAAACCCTCGTGTATTAATAGTTTTTAATTCAACTATAGCTCTATCAACATCTTTATACCGTATAAGAAAGTCGTACCGTCCTGAAATAGGAGGGTTGTCAAATTTTAATGTTTGCTCCGCAGCTATAAATAACCCGGCTTTCCTTAAATATTTCTCCATCCTAGTCTCAAAAGCTCCACCTGTATCAAAAACACGTTGCGTTTGTGGATTAATTTTCTGTGTTGGTAGTCCGCCATGATAGGCAAAATATAAATACCTATCACATGGATTACCTAATGCTGATGGGTAGAATTTCTGAACCGCCTTCCACGGTCTACTGTATCCTAGTACATTATCTATCTGTTTTAAAAACCATCTATCTTGATTTATTACTCGTGGCTTAGAAGATTTAGCTCGTGGCTTCTTTTTCTTCTGTTGCTTCACAAGTTGTTTAATGCTTGCCATAAAACTTCCTTAATTTCCTCCTTCTTTGTTTCTTTAATATGCAGTACATTCTTTATTTGTGCTATCTGCATTAATTCCATATCTCGTTTAGTGTCTCTTTTTTTAAGATGACCATAAACACCGTCAGCCTCGATAACTAATCCAAGCTCTGCGATCCAAAAATCAACAATATAATTAATGAATGAGTACTGCGTATCATAACGCAAACCAGACTCATCTAATAAATGTTGTATATGTCTCTCTTGTTCAGTATGGTCTTTAGGTCGCAAGTTCACTTTTAAGTACCTCAAACAACTCAGGATTTTCTGAGAATAATTTACGTACTCCGTTCAAACCCATAGCTTTCTGGTCTTTATAAGTATACCACGGGCCAGCTTGGGTAATCAACTTGGCTTCAATCCCGTCTCTAATGTAGCTTTCGGTAACATCTATGCCACCTTCTACTCTAAAGGGTACAGTAGCGGAGTTCCAATTCTCTCCCCCAACTTTACTTTTACGTAAACGAACTTCCATGTCAAAACCTACATTTTGTGTACCCTCTTTAATCCAACCACTCCTCCTAACTTGTAGTAAGAAATGGGCAAAGAAGGCTTGAGCTAATCCACCGGGCATATTATCTAAAGCTACCGGCCCTATACTACTTCTAACTTGATTAATTGCTACTAAAGCAGAACCATGTTTTAGATTGGGTAGTATTCTCGGCAAAGAACTGTTTACAAATCGTGCTTGCCAAGCCATTGGATTATAAGAAAAGTCTTCATTATGGACAGCTGTAGGTACAAGTCCTGCAATACTGTCCAAAACTATAACATCTACTCCTGATCTCATTAATTCTCTAGTAGTATCCATTGCTTCCTCACCATTAATTGGTTGGGCTACCATAACTTTAGATGCATCTATACCACATCTCTCGACCCAAGCTGAGTCCCAAGATAGTTCGGTATCTATCCATGCTGTAGTCCCCCCATTTTTCTGGGCGTTTGCGACAACTTGAGATGCTAAATATGACTTGCCTACGTTAGTTGGCCCGTACAAAATAGTCATTCTCTTTTTAGGTATGCCACCACCAGTAAGATTATCAAGAACAGGGATATTGAAAGGAATTCTTCCAAAAGAAAATTCATCGCTATTACCCCTCCTTAAATTCATTGTTTTATTTTGTAATAGAGATTCTATTACTTCTTCAGCACTATTTTTCATTTAAGCCTCCTTACGTTGATGAATTGCTTCTGCCCATGCAAAATATACAGCACAGGCTTGAATAATCTCCTCATACATATTATCATCATCCTGCTCCCAAATAGCTCGTGCTACCTCTCCATTCTCTTCGGTTGCTATAACATTCCAATATTCATCAGAATGTCCTGATTGGTTACCGTACATTAGGTCTTGACGTTCTCTTTCTCCTAAGACTGCTTCTAAAACTATTGCTCTAGTAACCTCGTTTTTAATTATTTGATCCTTCATCTAATACCTCTATTATTTTATTATCGACTTCTTCCTTCATATACCCCCAAATTTGATTAGCGGTATCTTTAACCTCAGCTAACTGTACGTCAACCGGGACTCCGGTATCGATTTGATCTACATTTACATCTATACGAGCATATTGATTTGTACTCAAGTCTCCTATACGAAATGTAAACCCTAAATGCATACTTACTTTTGCCATACTATTCCTCCTCTAATTTATATGTAAAACAATTTCTTTGTAACATTAAACCAATTATAGCATATCCTGCCAAATCAGTAAAGCTATCTTCTATCGCTTCGTGTTTAGGTTGCTTTGCTTCCCACAATAGATGTTTCAATCTACCTATTTTATCCCATAGGCGGACGATTAAGCCCTGTTCTTTGAAAACTAATATGTTATCAGGGCCATAGTCTTTATGCTTCTCTATGACCGTCCTAGCCACCTCTAAAGCGATGTTACGACATGCCTGATCAAAGGTTTCATCACTCTGACGCATCTTCTTTCTCCCATTTTTGAACCTTATTTAATACATAAACATGTAGGTCTGCTCCAAGTCCTGATGCAAAAGCAGCTAAACGTACTACATTATCTAATGTTTCTGAATATAATTCCTTATGTCCTTTACTAGTTTCGTCTGCTCTATACCACAAATCTTGAATCTCTCCTATCCTAGCATGTAAATCCTGTATTTTTGTAGCTATTTCTAATTTATCTCCCCATTGAGAATTATCTTTTAAAGACGCTGTTCCATGTGGTGTATTAACTTTTTCTGTCATATGGATAACTACTTTCTTTATATTCTATTGGATGTGGAATGGCATCTATCTCTGTTTTTAAATCCTTATATTCTTTATAACGTTTATTAGCTTTATAGGTAGCGTATACACCTCCAACTATTCCAGCCGCTCCACCGATTACTCCTGCAACAATCCCAACTATTTTTGTCTTTTTCATATTATTACTCCCAATCTATATAATTTTCGCATGATTCTTTTACGACTGCTTCATACATAAAGTCTTTTTTCGTTGCCCATGATGGCGAACACTTCTCCATATCAACATATAAAGGTATATCTAAACTATTTTCTTCTAATAATGATTTAATATGATTAGGAACCTCTTCTAATTCAGAGTTATCTATCTCACAAATAATCTCATCATGTACTTGCAACAACATATTACTCTTCTTATCGGCTAGATAAGCAGATACTGCAATCATTCGTTCACTTAAAATGTCTGCACTTGTACCTTGAACAAGATAATTAACTCCTTTATAACCTAACTCTTTCTTAATTCTATATAATCGTCCGTATCTATTGCGTATCCACCCTCTATTCTCCACAGTACTAACGACAGAATCAAAGAATTCTTTTGATCCTTTCAATCCTGCAAAGTATTGTTTCTTATATCGCCCTGCTTCAATTGGAGTCGTTCCTAACTGTACGGCTAACTTATTTCGCCCAATTCCATATATAGTTCCAAACGTAATAGCCTTAGCCATCTGTCTATAAAATTTAAAATCTTTAGATTCTTCCTCTACATTGAAAGCTAATTTTGCTGCTTCCCCATGAAAATCAGTATCTGATCTTTTTAAGAGTTCATCAATCTCATCATTCTTCAAATAACTCAGAAAAACCCTAACTTCCATTTGCGAATAGTCAAAACCAACTAGGGTTTTGTTTGGACGAGATATAAACAATCTACGTATAGCTATCTGAGTCTTATCTTTCTCATCATAGTATTCATCCCCTAAATAACCCCACGTTTGAATAACTTTATCCGATAATTCAGTTTGCGTTGTTCCACCTTTAGAAGCTATCAATGCCGATACTCTAGTTCGTACATCTCGTAATTGATCACTTGATAACTCTTCATTAGATAATTTGAAGTAATTACGTGGAATATTTTGAAGGTTGGGTTCACGAGAAGATAATCTTCCAGTTAAGGTTCCCCAATTACAAAAGGATGTATGCATAACAGGTTTTTCTAAATATGGTTCTATATAAGTAGATCGTAATTTCTCTAGTGTTCTGTATTGTCTAACTAATCCTGCGAGTGGATGATTAATTTGAATTAATGCTGCTTCACCCCAAGATTGTTTCCCTTTTGGTGTCTTTTCAGGAGAAAAAATACCGTTATCATTAAAGATTTCTCCTAGTTGTGCTGTACTATTTATATTAAACTCTCCAACATCTTTATATATTTGAGTTTCAATCTCCCCTTTTCGTTGTTCTATTTTACCCATTACTTGTTCTGCATATTTATTATCTATTGAAATGCCAGCATCTTCCATATTAAATAAAACTTTCGTTAAAGCTTTTTCCATATCAAAAATCTTAATTTGATCCGTGGATTGTAGCTTTGCTAATCGATCTCTATATAATTTCTCAGTCCATTCAACATCTTTTATGCAATAAGGGCCGAGTATGTCTGGCGGTGCTAACGAAAAGTCTTTATTCCATTTATTAGATCGTAATATTTTCTTTGTTTCAATATCATAAGCTCCTGCTTCTTCACCATAACTACGTTTTAAAGTACTTGTTAAATCTAAATCCTTTACTACAGCGGGTTCTGTTAATCTAACCATTACTAATACATCAATTAATTCAATATTAGTTACATCTAAACCTTCCTGTTCTAAGAAATGTAAATCAAATTTAATGTTGTAACCAATTAAAACCTCTCTCTGGTTCATATATTGCATAAGATCAATTAAGAATTTAGGAAGTAGGTTTATTCCTTGTTGATGTCTAAAGGGGAAGTAATATGCGGAACTATTTATGCCTTCGCAATTCAATGCTATGCCAATACCGCATATTTGATTCATCCCAAAATAATCTAATCCATTTGTTTCTACGTCTACTATCCATGTATTAGAGGAGAGTAAATTATCCATAGCTTCTTTATATTTTTGTTCATTATCAACTATCATTTATTCTCCTTGGTGGGCTTTCAGGTGTAGCCCTCCCAGCAAGCCTTGCCACGAAAGAGCAGTAAAATCCCTTTAAACCTTGCTCCGTATCTTGTCTGCTCATATTAACTGAACAAATTTTCTTTGTCAGTCGTAAGGTTCACGACTTCGGCATTAGTTACTCCGTTTAAAGACGGAGCGGGATTACCACTATATCGTTCCCTAAAGTACCCTTTAATAGTAGGCAAGTCGTCTACTTCTGCCAATTTATCGTCAGGTATTTCCTCACCACGAGCAGTTGCTGCTAGTGTGTAGGACGTATCATACATTCCAGTACCAGTTCTTTTAATTCTCAGTACACCTTTATTCAAGGTTCCCCAATCATTGTAAATATCAACCAACTGGTTCCATATGTAATTTGATCGTCCAAAGGTTAAAGCAACAACTCTGAAATCATTAACTTCTTCCTTATATAGTTTTCTTCCACTTGGCCCCTGTATTTCCATCCATGACTCGTTTCGTCTTTCTGGATGCAGGATTTCATGTACATATGCCCAAAAAGCAAACTTATGAGCGGGTCTAGTGTTTTCAGGGATATCACTAGTGTCTACTCCATCGTCAGATAGTTTATTTGTCCAACGATTATCCACTCTATACGTATACATATATATTTCATCAAACTTCTCATCACCTTCTTCGCCTGTTGCGACGGGTGATAGAAATGCTTGATCTCCATCTCTAAACCAAACTTCTCTTCCGGGAGTTCCTCCCCCCGAATTTCCACTTCCTGCGTTCTCTTGTTTTTGTGCTATTCTTGATATACCACTTGTCATAATAAATTCCTCCTTATATTACCAAAATGTTCTTGTGTTTATTATTTGTTGTAACTGTTCTTTATTTCTAATGTCCTGCACATCTTTATATTCAGTTGGCAACTGCGTATATGATACCACAAAGCGTTTGGAGATGCAAGCACTAATTTTCTCGCTTCCCATTCTCCCTGCCTCATCATTATCTAAACATAATACTAATTCATTTGTTGGTAGTTTCACTAAAAGTTCCTCTTGGATTTTAGACATATGCGCCCCTAATAATGCTACAGAGTTAAAACCATTTTGATTTAACCACATAGTATCCAGAGTACCTTCAGTAATACAGACAAAATCACACTTAGATATTTTATGACTGCCAAATAAAACCTTAGATTTCTTTAGACCCTTAGAATATAAATATTTGGGTTCTTGTTTATATTGTCGGGTTACCCATCCCACTTCTCTATTAGCAACATCATGAATGGGAATAACAAGATTTCTATAACTATCTATTCCGCACCCCCACTCTAATAATGTTTGCTTATCAAAACCTCGTTTAAAAATCCAATCGGGGACGTATCCCTTTTGGTAAGGTATTTCAACTTCGTCTAGATCACCATCTTCAACTTCAAAGCCATCAAACGAACAAAGCTCAATCTGTATACCGTTTTTTAGTAGATATTCTTCTACTTCATCCGATGTAAAGTTTAAGTACTGTCCTATAAAAGACTTCAAACTACCTTGCCCACAACCCCTAAAACAAATCCACATACCCTTTTCCACATTAATTGAACATGAAGGTCGTGAATCGTCGTGGAAGGGGCAAGGAATTTGAAATTCATCTCGATCAGACGGTGTATCTATTCCCATGTCCAATAAGATACTGCCCCAATCCATTATTTTTTCCCCTTGCGTAGAAATAAAACTACGTCACTAGTGTATCCAGTAGTGTCTGTTACTCTACCGCTACGAATATCTCCTACGGTGAGTGCTACTGATTCAGCAGTTGGGCCTTTACTTTTAATGTTCCGTACAATAATACCTTCATCACTATGATTGTTGCTATTCTTGTTTGAACCTGTAAACCAATCTATTAAACTCATTACTATCCTCCTTTAATATAATCCACCGAAGGTGGTTTCGTGAATTTCTCCACTATCGACATTCCACATCATTGCGGTTGTTTCAATTGGGAGAATTCCATCTCTATACTTTTGAAATTGAACTAATCGTTTGTTATCCTCATCTTCGACTAAAGACATAGCCATTGCTACATCTGAGGCTCTAATTAAAGCGTCACCGAAAGCTACTTGATCAGGACGAGGTGGGGAATACATGTGAGCTGCATCCCTATTCGCCTGAGTAGAAACAAATATCGGAGTATTGGTTGTCTGAGCTAGATTCTTCATGCCATAAAAGACTGAATGAGACTGTTCCCACATAGCTTTTCTATTGCCTACTCCTGTATTTACAAGGTATATACCATCAATAACTACTAATTCGGGCTTGTGTTTTCTAATTAATCCCGCTATATTTTCTACTGATATACTAGTTGCACCTTCAATATGATCACAAATCAATAATTGTTGCTCATGAATAGCGTCGAGGAAGCGTTGGTACTCATCCTCATCTATTTCATCCCCTGCTCTTATTGCTTTATGAGAGAGATTGAATCCCATCATATTAGCTAGAACAACATCAGTACGTAAACTAATTTGAGATACAGGCATTTCAGTCGAAATTAATAATGTTCTAAAACCTTTTGAGACTGCTGTTGCTGCTGCATGTACACACATCCACGTTTTTCCTACTGTTGGTCTAGCATACACCGAAATTAATTCTCCGGGAAGCCAACCAATACCAGTAGCATTAACACTAGGGAAACTTGTAGGTACTCCCATAATGCCATCTCCTAATTTACGTCGTTCTTTTCGTTTTCTCCATTCATCCATCCTAGACTCAGACGCTCTTGCATAACTTTGTATATCATCATCATGCAATACCTCTAAATCTTGAAGCCCCATCATAATTTTAGTCATTGCATTTTTAGGTTCGGTATGAATTAAATCTCTATTAGAATTAATTAAGCCAACCATATTCCTATACAATACTTGATTATTAAATATCTTAGTTGCATATTCCCATTTTAAAGAAGATGCTGATGGGTCTAGACTAGGGAAGTTCTCTACTAATGTAGATTCACTTGGAAACTCCCCATAGTCATCAAAATACTTTATTACAAATTTATATGCACCCCCATGAACTGAAAAATCCACGGAATGCTTATTAAATGTTCGTAGATTATTCTTGGAATCTAACCCAAAAACAATTCCTGATTCAATATAATCAAAACTCTCCATACTTATCTTACCTCTCTATATACAGTTCGATTTTCCTCAGTATAAACTGATAAGGTGATTCCTCGATCTGTAATTTGATTTAACTTTTCTTTAACTTCATTTACTGTTGTACACGTTCCGTAACGAGTAACTTTCTCAGTTTTATGATTTACACCGACAATTATATAGATCGCAGTTTCGTCTGTCAAGTGAGTTTTAAACAATCCAAAATCTTGCTTTTTACTCCCCAGCATGTAATAGATACTCCAATCTAAGTTTTAAAGTGTCTTTAATTTTATACGCTGAACTTTTTAAATCTTCTGTTATTTCTTCCATTGTTAATCCTTCAATACGCAATAAAATATATTTACGTTCTTCTGCGGATAGATGTAAAGAGTCTAATAACTCTCGTAATTCTAAATCATTGTCTATATCTATTCCAATAGATAATGAATCTGCTAATTGATCTAATAATGGTTGTTCGTTATCGTAGTATGCGGCATCCAAACTTAGTGGGGTCTGGTGACGTTGGGCTTTTGAGATTAAAGTTCGTAAAGTATTAACCATAGAAGTATGGAGATATGTATGAAATATCACACCTCTATCTTCATCAAACCCATGAGCCGCTTTCATAATAGCTATCCGTAATTCTTGGGCTAAATCATCCCAATCCATACCTATAACAAAGGTATTTGATAGCATACGCACTATTTTAGGTTCCCATTGTTTTATTAAGTCGTCATTGATTTCCATTATGTACTTAAAAACCTCTTGACTTTAGGGTTGCGGGATACCCCCCCAATTAAAATACTAAATAAAACTGTAGCTACTAGTAGGATCGGTATATTTATTTCAGTATACCGTCCTAATAGTAATAATGCTAAGTCTTCAAAAAAATGCGCTCCCGCTAAAACGCTAGAAATGACTAATATACGCATTACCTAACCTCTATATCAACTGTTTTGGGTTGCAGCTCGGCTTTTTTAGGCATAGTAATCGTCAGAATACCATTTTCATACGCAGATGTGATAGCTTCACAATCAACTTTAAACTTCTCTTCAATATTTGGTAGTTGTCTAGAGAAATTAAAGGAAGTTATACCTCTATAAAGATATTTTGCCTCTGTATCCTCTGTAGTATTAGTATCTTTTTCTGCTTTTATAACTAAAGAACCATCATCTACTTTAACTACCATCTCTTCTTTACGAAAACCGGGAACAGCTACCTCTATTTTAAAAGAATCACCATATTCAATGATGTCTAAAGGTAATATCCCCTCTGTAAGATTAGTATCAAAAACTTTATTCATTTCTGTGAATACATCTCCTAACACTCTTCTACTTGTATTATTTCCAAATCTATTTACCATATATATTTCTCCTCATATTTATTCACTTACGTATATGTAAGTGTTTTTTCCTTCGGATTATGAAGATTGTATCATATAGCAAATGCTTATGTCAAGTTTTTAGTCGTTACGCTCACTTTTGTAAAAACAAGTCCTAGAACAGTAGACATTTTTATATCCACGATTATGTCGTTGTATTATTTCGCCCCGTCTGAGATAGAATGGTACTGTACAATATGCACAAGTAACTCTAATTCGATAATATTTGAACCTACATTCAGAATTGCAGAACCTTCCCTTTTTCTCTAGGACATCATTACATACCCAACAATAGTATACTCTACTATGTTGAGGAAAAGCTGTAATCATATCCTCACTTTTAAGTATTTGGGAAATTCTACCTTTAGTTAAATTAAGCTTTTTAGCCATTTCTGATGCTGGCATCATAGGGTCTTTACGTCTAAATTTACGTATCCTTTCTCTAGAAGTTAGTTTACGTTTAGGCATATATTTAAAAATCGGATACAGATTGAACACTTTCATGGGCTTTTACCCAATCCGCTGTTAAATTTGTCCACAACGTTATTAAATAAGCAGCATCTACATCACCTGATTCATCTATTGGTTTTATATAAGAACTGGCTGCGACAATTCTAGCCCATTGAGCATCTGTAAAAGTTACTGTTACGTCTGGCATTATTCACCCTCCTCTAATTTTTTAATTTTATCTGATAATTCTTGTATGGCTTTAATTAAAATAGGTACAAATTCGGTATATCTAGCACCATAACGTGTGCTTTCATCGCCTGTAATGCCACCGAAATCCTGAATAGAGTCTATACCATAATCTTTTAACGTCTCTAAAACTTCTTGAGCAAGTATACCATAATGAGTTTGTTTTTCAGGCTTAGTTTTCCACTTATATGATATAGGATTTAATGATTTTATAAAATCTAATCCTAATGGGATAGGGTTAATATTTACTTTATCTCTTGTATCTGATGTATTAATAGTACCATTAGTTGCATAGATGTTATCAAATCTAAGACTAGGACTACCAAGATTACTGTAATCATCAGTTTTCGGATATAGTCCGTATTGTGAAAATTGAAATCTTTCAGTACCCCCAAAGGTCAAACTTATTGTATCGCTAGTTGATGAGTAAAATCCTGTATTAGTATCAGCATAAAAACTTATAGACGGATAACTAGCACTACCGCCACCCGCTTGCAGATAATATCCTCTTACACCAACTAATGGATTATTATTTCCGATCCAAGCATAATTACTAGTACCATATGCTAAATTAGGTTCAAAGTGTAAAAAGTTACCTATAGATTGCATTATCCAAAAAACAGATTGAGCCGTATCGGAAGCAGGAGTTGAGTTTTGATGATCATGCGTAAAGGCTAATGTATTATTAGCATTGCCATTACCATCCGTTGCATATCTAAATATGCCATATTTACTTGTTGGAGATGCTGACGATTGATTTATAGTAATTTTTGTATCAGCGAATGTTGTTATATATGGACTGGCTTGCGTACCAGAACCAGAAGAAATTTCTAGTCGATCTCCCGCCTCTGCACTAGATGTATCTGGAAGTTTCATATACTTATCATCAGTCGTCTGTAAAGAGCCTATCCCTGAAAGATCGATATCATTAAACACCATTTCATCAAGTCCGCCCCCTCCAACCCATTGAAATTGGGTAGCATCACTTGGATTAACTCTTGCCAGTACAAGTGTGGTTCCCGTGGGATCAGCCGCTTTAAATCTTAATCCCCTAGTATTTGAACCATCTGTTGTAGCGGCTATATTGATTCCAAGAGCATCTATAAGAACATTACCAGCACCCGCATATAGTTTACCGCCTGATATAAATACTTGAGATGCTCCCGAAGTTTGGGCTGCCAAGGTTACATTAGTAAAAGTATCCCCACCTCCTGTTGTATCTGCTAAATCGCCTAGAGCAATACCAGTTAGGTTACTATTATATACAGCACCAGAACCGAAATATCCTGTTCCTCTAGTAATTGTTCCCAGATTTTCTGAGATAGCAGAAAGCTTGGTTTTAATTGAGAAATCTCCAATTGAACTATCAAAGACTAATTGAGCATCATCATCCGCAGTTTCTCCTGCTCTAGCCCAACCCATTTTAATTTTATCTACATCATCTATATAATCTTTTCGTAGAGTAAAAACGATTTCATATGTACTATTACCATCAGGAGTTTGATCACTATCAAAAGATATAACGTATTCATATGGTAATCCATCCATTTGACCAGTAGTAGTTGTTACTAATGTTGCGCTATCACCTCCAGTTCCAGCCCTAATTTTATATTTATATACACCCCCTATATCTAATAATCCAGCTGTCCATGAAATATTCGTTCTACTATTAATAGTAAATTTTCCTGTCTCTCCCGAACCATCCGCCTGAGTAAAACTCCACGGCATTAAACTAACTGGAGTGTCATGTAATTTACCAATGTTTTTAGATGTCTCATCAATAGCAACTATAACTTCAGGTAATTTAGATTTAAAAGGCCCTTCATAAGTGTATGTAGAACTATTTGTTCCATAGGTTTTATAGTTAGTTCCAATAGCCCCTTGAGTTTCCGTATACCCTACCTCTTCAACAAAATGGTATCCATCCACCGCTTGAGCATCATTTACTATATATGTATAATGTCCTGTTCTTACAGGCATATATACTCTAATTATATTAGATGAACCCGTATATAAATCCCAATTTTCGTCTCCGTCATGGGTTGCATTTCTAATATTTGATGTAATTGCTGCACCAGTTATATCTGTAATCCATCCCCATGCAGTTTGAGTCCCATTACTATCTACCTTTGCTATCGTCATACCTTCTTTCAATCCCCAATTAGCGAGGGTGTTGTCACTTGGTGTACCTACCGCAGTAAAAGAACCGCTATTTTGTTTAATATGAGTAATTGTTATTGTATTATCAGTACCATCATGTGTATCTGCATACATATCTACATAATAATAGGGCGCACGAAGAGTTCTAAAACGTCCCGACATTTGAGGCAAAACACTTTTAGATAAAGCATTTGCAGCTTCTTGTCTAATAGCATCTAAATATTTTGAAGCACTAATCTGCATTCTATAAGGGCGTTGAAGTCCAAATTTAGTTTTCATACGATGAGTACTAGGAGTAAAAGTATATGTTGCACCTGAATTTTCTCCTGTTAACACTACTGTACTACCAGCATTATCACAAAAATAATTAAAAGTCTTTTCCATATAAGATTCTTCAAAAGTAATTAAAAATAAACCCGTACTACTAGTTGCCGATGTATAAACAACTGTTCCTACTTGGTGACTATGTGAACCTCCTCCATGTGATACATTGCCATGTGAAGTGTCACTACCACCATGTGTATGTGAACTTGTTAGAAATTCCGCTGCAACATTATCTGTTGACTCTGCATTAACACTTACCTCATAAAGACGACTAAATTTACGTCCTTGCCATTTAAAAACACCACTATTACTACCACCAAAAGTTCCACCGTCAATACCTTCAACTAAGAATCTTCCATCATGAGAAGCTACGTGTGGCTGTACATAAGAATTACCCCAACCATAATCATACATGTCATCATAATTACCTCCAACTGTAGACGCAACAGTTGTTTCATCAAACTGTAAAATTACCGAAGTAAATAGATCATCTTTGGGTTTTTCAAAGCCTGCCCCATCTAACATAGCAATTAAATTACCCGTTTCGCTAAATGTTGTTGTGGGGCGATGGATTCTTAATCCTTTCCAATTTATTCCATCAGTACCCGGTGTTCCCGGAGTAGAGGGGCGAGTACCCCGCTTAAAATAGTTAAATGTATCACCTAGTAAAGTAGCATTAGATGATGCGATGTAATCTGTCGTCTTGTCAAAACTAGAGTCTAAATAATAATCATAACCAAATTGATCTTCATAAGTAGCCCCACTATGGGGGTCTTGTCGAGCAATAGAGGCAACTTGACCTAATACGTTCTTTTCTCCCCTATTAGGATAATAAGCAGGATAATTATCTTGATCTAAAGTAACCGCAGAGGTTTCAAATCTGTCTGTATCAGAAAAAGTAATACTTCCAGAACCTATATTAGCACTAGAATCAATAGCATAATCAGAAGCAATTAGGCTTTTAATAAGAGTACTATTTTTATTAAATTGTCCTGTGCTTGCTCCATATTGAATAGGGGTCTTAAAATGCTCTGTTGGATATTCTTGGAGTTCTCGTAACATATCATAACATTCAATTGTTGTAACATCCCCAAATTTAGCATCAGTATGAACTTTAATACCATAAATACGTCCGTGAAAAAGAACTACGTTAACATCATCATCTAAAACTCGTATTCGTTGGAAGTCAGTAAATTCGTTAGTAAAAGGCCCAACAGTATTAAAAGCTGTTCCTTGATTCATTAAGGTAACTTTAGCTTGTCGAGATCGTCCTAATCGTTCTACAATATCGCAATTTAAAACAGCATTGTTTGTGGCACTACCATATGATATAGTCGCCTGTGTCCATCTAGGATTACCCGATGGAGGGGTTGCATCCCAATACTCTAATCTGGTTGACATTAGGAATCCAGCCTCGCCCCCACAACAAACTGCATACTAAAAGTATAACGATCTTCTTTGGTCGCATCTAACTGTACTCTAAATTGTTGTAAGGCAACTTCATATACTGCTCCACCTGTTGATTGAGTAGAACTAGCATAAACAGGAAACGAAGCATCTCCCATTTCTACTTCTAAAGGTGTGGCTTTGGTAAACACCTGTCCTGAACAAAAATCTTCTAGTTTATTTTTTGTGGGAAAATAATATGTTTTTGCTTGAGCATGGGAACCTCTTCCTGTTGTTCGTAACATTTCAATAGAAGCTAACCCTTCAAAACCTGTAATTGAATTACTAGCGTTTCCTCCCACCGTCTCAACTAAACCACTTAAACTTAAAGACGGTCTATAAATACCTAAGTCAATAAGTTGGGGATCATTTTGAGGAATAGGAACTTGTATTGGTGTTTTTGCATAAGTTATTGAAAGTTGATCACACTTCAATGCATAGCCAATTTTTGTAGCATCAGAAGAAACACTAGTACTTTTTAATACTGAGTGTTGACAATTTCTTAAAAATACTTCTACTGCCATTATCCCCCCTTATCTATCTGCCGCAAGATCAAATTCCATGTCTTCCCAAATTTCAGCGTTAGAACTTAACCCTGCAAAATGTTTAGATTGTATATCATACCCTTCAGTAGTTTGTAAATTAACGGTCACATTCGTTGCTTCTTTCTTAGCTAATTCACCTTCATAGTACTTGGTTAGAGCAATTGTTCCTCCAATATCTATTCCAGCGGCAGCTACTGTACCCATACCGGGGGCTACCACATCTAATAATCCAGCACCAGCAGCAGCTACATTCTTAGCACCAAAAGCTAATCCTGCTTCCCAACCATATTTTTTTGTTGCTTGATATGTTTCATATGCTCCAAAACCTAACTGAGCAACTGTACCAAGAACAGGAACTCGTTTTAATGCCTTGCCCATCAATGGTAAATTATCTAAATTTTTAAATGCCTTCCCAACAAATGGTATTTTCGATCCAACTGCTTTTGCCAAGTCCCAAATAGGGTTTAATACTTTACCTAATAAGCCTGTAATTTTCCCCATTAACCATCCAACTCCTTCGGTAATAATCCACTTTCCAGCTCTCAGAAATAGTTTAGCTAACATAAGCCCTATACCACCAAAGAATTTAAATACAGTCTTACCAAATGAATATAGTAATTTCCATATAGCACCTAACGGTAAGGCTCCTAAAATGCCTTTTACCATATTATCTAATAATCTAGCAACCCCTTTTACTAACCATAACAAACCTCTTCCAAGTTTTGTCCATACGGTTCCCGGTACATCATCAACACTTTTCTTTACATCGTCAGCCCAACCTTTAAAATTCGTCCATATATCATCTAAAAACCCTTTAATTCTGTCCCCCGCAGCTTCCCATATACGAGTAATAGTTATAGCAATATTACTTAACGATATATCGCTTGCCCACTCTGTAACCTTATCCCAAATACTATTCACAACATTTCTTACGGGTGTTAGAAAGCCGTTAACCTCACTCCACCACGCCGAAAACTCTTCCCATTTTTTTCCAGCCCAAGCAAAAACATCAACCAATTTATCTGCCACCCATTGTGAAGCGTTACCAATTGCGGGTATCCAACTAGCAACTTTAGTTATAACTGGAATTAATATTGGTAAAAAGGGAGCAAGAATAACGTCAACTAATGCTCCCATTAACTGGAAGATAGTACCGACAAAGCTTGTGAATATTTGTGATTGTTTTAGAATGTTTGCAAGGTTAAAAGAAATACCAAGTTGATTTTTAATAAAACCATCAAACTTTTTTGCCATACCTTTAGTACCTTCGGCAGTATCTTTTTCATTTTCACTAGACAAACCTAATTTCTTTGCCATTGTAGATAAAGCATTCTCTGATTTATTTGGGCCGCTGCTGCCCTCGATGCCACCGCCTTGTGATGCGGAATTGCCACCCATTACTATTTCTAATATTTGTCGTCCATCTGCCATATTAAACCTCTAAAAACGCATAGATTGTTGTGCATTTTGTCTACGTTGTTCATCATCCTCAAGTTGTCTAAATGCAGATACGATCCCTAACATTTGAATCATATCTTCATACGAAGCATCCTTGAGTAATTCCCAAGGAATCCCTTCCTTTAACATCTTTATTATTAAAATCCAATAGTTAAAAGATATCGCCTCCATAGTTGAAGTTGGGGTAGCAACTCCTCTTATGTAGACGATGGCTCTTTTTTTATTTCGTCTATTTCATCTACTGAAGTCGAATTTTCCGATTCAGCATCAAACGCTTTAGGTACTAAAGTTTCTAAGGCTCCGCCAAGACGATCATCAATAGATAATAAAAAAGCTTCCGTTGTTCTACCCCACGGGGCTTCTGTTATCAGTTCTTTTAAACAGTCTCGTACATATCCATCTGCATTAAATCCACTTGTCCCATCAGTTCCCAATTGAAGATTCCTAGAGATGAATTGATTACGCTTTGCCCAAGATAAGGGTTTAATTGAAACCTCAAAAGATTCTCCTGTATCTGGTATTGATAATGTTTTTGTCTCTGTCTCTCTTCCTATTACATAATTATTGAAATCGAATGCTTGACTTTTCTTCGTTGCCATCGCTCCTCCTTTGTTACGGATACATTGGTTCTCCGTCCTTAATTTCTACTTTCATACTTCTAAATTGTATATCCGCATCTGCTTGAATTGGATTATCTGATCCTATATTATGCGGAGCAGATCGTATAAATGCTCCTTGTTCATTACTTCCCTCAGTAGCTGTACCATCATTTGGTATAACTATCCTAATAAAATCCCCACTTCCAGCATTATCTCTTGTAAAAGTTAACCGTATTCCAAAACCTCGCATTCCTTGTGCAACAGTACCTCGATAATCTCCAGCTAATAGTAATTCTCTCCAAAGATCAACTGATCCAGTTTCACTATTTACAGCCCCTTGATCAGCAGAATCTGGAGTTGCTATAGTAGCAGACATAGTATATTCTCTATTACCTTCAAAAATCTCAAATGGTGATCTCCGCCCTTCATGTTGAGTACGAATGTAATATCTAGCTTCCTCACCATTAGAAACATTTAACGCAAAGCTTCTTACTCTCGCCATTGTTTGATCTCCAGTTGCTCCATATAATTGAACACTTCCATTAGAAAAATAGTATGGAGCGGTATTTGGACGAGCGTATGTAACAGCATCACTACCAACAGTTTGTACCTGTCGTCCAACATTAGTTGATAATATTTCATGCATAGCTGTATATCTAGGCATCATTTTTTGTGTTGTAGCTAAACTAAAATGAGTTTTAACATTGTGTACCATATCTATAAATTGTACCCCATCCCAACCAGCTGTTAATAGTCCACCTTCTTCAGCACTTAATGATAGACTGCCTACCTTTCCACCAACATAACGTCTTTGCCATATGTTTGTGCCGTCAGAATCAGGAATTGCAACGTTCCATGTCATTGAGTCTAAGGAAGTAGTCTCCTGTATTTTATGTATAAATGCACCATCAGTAGCTATATCAGTTTCGTCTAAGGCATCACTAACAGAAGCAACTTTTTCATTATCGTCATGAGCGAAATGTAAGGGAGCATTTAACTGTACGGAATAATCAGAAGTACTCGTGTGGTTAGATACTACCTGTCGTACTTCATATGTAGTAGTTGATGTAATCTCTGTAAAATCTCCATCACAAATTCCTTGAATTGCGGATTGAGTAGCATCAGAAGCAAATCCAAAAACAAGATACGTACCCATAGGTAAAGCTTTAGTACCACTAGCATCTAAACGAACAAATACATCTCCTTTTTTAGTCGCTCCATTGATTACCCATGCCCCTCCTACATTAGAAATACCCCAACCAACTTGATTACCTCCTGCTGCACCAGCCAATGTCTGATTATGTACAGGCAATGTTTGAACTGATCCAATAGGAAACCTTAATGGGAATCCATTTAGTAATACCATACTGCCAATTGATCCTGATAATGTTTCCTGACCTTTATACATCTCATAAAAGTTACGGTTGGTTAATCCACCAAGGATATATCTAGGTTCAAAGGCTTGTTCAGGGTCAGGTACATCAACAGCGTCATAAACACCGGGTAATTGAGTAATATATTTTCCTGTAGTGGCGGCAGTTCCTGCATCTGCTACAACAGCGTCTGCGGTTCCGTCATTTTGGGCAGTAAGATAAGCGCAAGCTGCTCCATCACTATGAGCAAATCCAAATGGAGTATCCACAGTTAAAGATGTAGTGCCAAGACCAGCTACAATTTTTCGTACTTCTTTTGGGCCTTTAGGAGCATTTGCGGGTGTAGAAACATCGCTATTTCCAACAACAATAAAAACTGCACTATTACCTGTAGTAGGCATGGAATCAGAATCAACTGTTACCGTTCTATCGCCCGGATTTATTGCCCCGTCTATAGTACTTCCATTTACTGGATTAGAAAAGGTAGCACCTTCAGGATAACCGCCTTGTCCAGCTTCAGCGGCAAACGTCACAACCGCTTGATCTGCTCGATAAATTGCCATATTTGTACCCTCCCAATGATTATGTATATATTATTATACTAGAATTACCCTAAGTTTCTAATAATATTGCGTTATTTACTAATTGTATTGAAGCCGTCCCTGACCAAACCCGTGCTTGTTCAGTAGTTTGTTCGTTAAAACTGTTAAATTGTAGTCTTTGAAAGTTAGTTAAGGAGTGTTTTCTAGAGTGACAAATACGCCTTAACTCTCTCATTAAATCATATAATCTTTGTCGGCTATTTAATGTGTATAATTCTAAATCGATATTATATGATCTATTCCCATAAATCCAATTTGCTATGGGATATTCTTCCATCGCAGGAGTTCCCGCTCTTCCTATAAAATGATCATTAACATTTAAATCAAATCTCATAGGTTCTCCGCTTCCCGTGACTTCAATAAAAGCGGGTTTTGAAGACGATCCTGAAACGTTACTATACGTCCATTGTCCCTCTATATCAGCTAAAAACTCGTTAATCGGTAGTGGTTCAGTTGGCATAACAACTCCTTAAAAGGCTTCAAAAGCTTTTAGGAAATCCAATCGGTCTTCTATTTCCATTTGCCATTGATTAATTCTTTCTGATTGCATTACTCTATCCATACCACTTACAGCAACATTGCCAAAGTCTGCTGTTCGCATAACTTCTATAGCTGCCATTTTCTTACAAACATCTTCAACTATGCCTGCTTCTCTAACATCCGTATTTAAATCCTTTCCACATAAATACTCTGCTTTAATAGGCATTGTAAATTCACCTCCACCCCACCTCCAAACGGGAGCATTGTAAGATGTGAACCTTGCGGGCAATAAGAAATAACGAGAGAATTGAACCATCCCTGTAGATGGCACTAAGAAATAATCTTTACTTCGTCCCTGTCTTTTTGCCTCCCAACCACTACCTGACCAAATATCAGTACTTATAATTTTATAGGGATCAGGACGATCTAATTTAAACCCATTTAAATTAAACTCATGATATTCTTCTGCAATATAATTGGGTCGCCATGACTTACGAGTATTCATATCAATATATGATTGTGCTTCATTTATATAATCTTCAACAGATGCTTTAGAAGGAATAGATGATGTAGAAAAATCAGTTCCTCCCAAAACATTATTTAATTGTAAGAGTCTAAATACCTCATTAGTTGAACAATAGGAGTTATATGCTCTCATTTGTATGCGTTTAACGGTTGGGGCATTTGCAACAGTTGCAGCAGTAACTCGTATCCAATAACTGCTAATAGTATTAATTGTGGTTGCGCCCCATCCTGTCAATAAATTTATAGGAAACATTTCAATTCCATCTTGAGCAAAGCTGTATTGACTTCCTTCCGAATCATCTGGATCAACTTGGAACCTTCCTGATCCCGGAACAAAAGTAACCCACTCAGAAGCTGTAGTACTATAATATTGCCATGTTAATGCTCCTAAACTACCTGTAGAATCCAAATCAAATACTGCCATATCAAATTTTTCAGAATGACCTAAATAAAGGTAGTGTGCTGCGGTATTAAAAATAGTGAAGGATGTGCCTGCTGGAGATTGTGCCTCCAAAGTCACATCCGTATAATCACCAGACGCAGTTCCTACCCCATCCCAATTAAATATTTTAGTGAATTCCCAACCAGTTGCCACTAAGACCTCCTATTAATCAGAGGGATATTCAACTGACCTCTCTGTTGAATTAGTCGTATCATCTACTGTACCTTCCTCATCACTAGGAAGTTTACCACGAAGATACATCGCTACCCCATTTAGATTTTGTATTTGTGTTACTAACTGTTCTCTAGCAGCATTTATCTTATTGAGTTCGTCAACTAATGTTGTTAGCTGATCATTAACCGCATTCAAATCTGTTTGTACATCACCTTCTGTCATTGTTGTCATACTTAAATTCCTCCTGTTCTTTATCTTAACTTGGGGGACGAAAATGTCCTTCTATATATTATACTATCAAACTACCGTATATTTATTTATAAGCTTTCCCCACATTCAGAACATGTGGTTGCGTCATAGTCATGTTCAAAGATACCTTTATCATTAAGATATTAAATATGATAATCTTTATATGCCATATAACAATTTATGTTATTAACAGATTCTGCCACTACTTGAAAACTTGTGCCTGCTGGCAAATATAGAGGTAAATTTCTATCAGCAAACACTATACATGAACTAGGGTACGGATTGTTGTTTGCAGCATCTGGTTGTGGCGTGTCTGCCCATCCTATATAATAAGCATAAGCTTTATTTGAACTATATGTATCATAATCTGAATCGTAATAAGCGTCATTATATAAAAGCAATTTAGCTTGTTGTTCTGTTGCGGAATCGGATGATGCAGTTAATCTTTCCACTTCCCAGAAATGTCCTTCTGGAACTATAAAATCCTGTGTTGCGTGTGAGTTATAGGCGACACTAGTACCAGCCAACCACATTATCATCTTCGGCGTTACATATATGTCAGGATCGTTTAAATTAAAAGATGCTTGTAATACCATTATGCGTCTCCTATTACTTCAAAGTCTACTACAATATCTACAGTTCTATCCAAGAATTCAATATGAGGATTTCCGTGTGTAGCCTTTGCTTTTAATCCAGCAGTTGCTGGTAAATATATTGGTCTATCTAATACAGGAATAGGCTTATGTCTTTGAGCAAACTTTCCTTTACAAACCGAGAAGTCTGTTGGTTGGGTTGAAGAGTCACCTGTAACTGTAACAACTGTTGCACCACCGCTTGTAGTAAAGTTTGTACCACTACCTGTTAATCCAGTTATATCTATGTCTACCATTGTCCCATTAACTTCTGGATTTGTAATATATATTTGATTTAGTTTTATTACGTAGTCAGCTACTCCTGCAAACAAAGTAGTTTTAGTCTGAGGGGATTGCAATACGGTATACCAACAGACTCCTTTAGTCTCAGCAGTGTCCATTCCTTGTCCAAAGCGGTTATGGAACATGGGGTATTTTGCGGCTGGCCCCTCATACGGACTTATGAAAGGGAAAGCGTTTCTCCAATCACCTCCAGCATTTTTAGAACCACCTAAAAATTGAACATTCACGGGTTCAGGATATCTACCGTTATTCTGAGGTAGGAAATTTCCTACCATTAAATCTCCGGGATTCATTTCCATAGGAAACATACCATACGCAAGATATGGCGTATTACTAGACATGTTTGGCAAGTTGATATTAGCTTCATCATAACGAAGATATTTTCTGCCATAGCCATAACCCGCATTATTCAAGTCCCTGTTCGTTTTTGGGCCAGATTCTCCCGACCAACCTACAGCAAAACTGAGTCTTTTACCGTCACTCGTACCTTTCCATATCGCATGATCAGATTCTCCTGATTTACCGGCATGATCAAACCAAGGTTGTGTTTTAAAGGGATTTGTCTGATCTACATGGGAGAACGCCTGTACTGCACAAGAACCTTGCTCATTATTATTAGAACTGTTGAATAGAGCATATATGTCACCAGCATTTAAAGTAGGATTTTTTATATAGAACATTTTTCCGTCAACATTACCGCCTTCTGCGTCCCCAAGGAGTGTATCAGGCAAGGCTGTAAAATATTCGTTACCACCAGTACCTTGCCATGTTACTGCTGGTGTGCCTTCAAAACCATCACCAATAACCATGTAAGCTAACATGAACTCATCTTTAAAGGTAGCGTGTTTTGATAATTTCCCATCGGCAGCATCATCTAATTCAAATGGAATATCATAGGAATAAGCATTATAAATAACTGCATCTTCTTGAGTAGCCGAAAGATAAGTTACTTGATCTGTCTTTAGAGTAAATGCAAGTGTTCCTGCATTTAATTCTGTTATTGCTGTTATATCTGGATTTGCCATAAATTAACTCTCCCTTTATATATTATACTCTAAAATCCCCCAAATACTATAGCCATTGCTATAGCTTGTCCTATTGTTGCTCCACTACTACTTGTATCTTCCCAACCGGGAGCAGTTGCTCCATCATTCATGGTTAATACTTGATCTGCTGTACCTTTAGCTAATCTTACATAGCTTGTTCCATTATGGTATAGCATATCTCCAGCGGCATCTGAACCTACGGCAAAACCCGCAGCGAAAGTTACTTTACCGCCGTCAGCGATAGTCATAGAATCATCACCATCTGTATATTCTATAAGCGGTGTCTGAACTGCGGTGGCAAATGAACTAGTACCTGTTGCTGTGATAGCACCAGAGCCTATCGTTCCTATAGTTGCAATATTCTTACTACCATCCAGTACTACCGCTTTACTTGCTGCTGCTGTTCCAGCAGTAATACCATCTATCATTTCCAGTTCTGTTTCAGCTATAACTGCACTACCGATAGTAAATCCTGTAGCTGTTACAACTCCAGAAGAAGTAACTGCACCAGCATTCCAGACTCCTGATGTAACTGTGCCAATAGTTGTACTAGTTCCTGTAATCGTAAGGTCACCACCAGAAATGAGTCCTGTAGTGGTAAATGTATTAGAGCCAAGATCAACAGCAGCAGCTATTGATAATCCAGTAGAGTCAGTAATGACACCATCGGTTATTACTGTATCTCCTACAGTAAAATCCGTATTAGCATCAATAGTTGTACCTGTAATAGCTGCTGGTGTATTTCCTCCTACAACGCCGTCAATAGTCCCTACAAATGCTGTAGAGGTAATACTTGTTGCACCTGTCACTACTCCTGCATCAACGTTAATCGTACCGTCTAAAACGATTGCCGATCCTGCTGCGGGAGTAATATTAACTGCTCCAGTAGTAGCCGTAATAGTATTTGCATTGACGTTAAGATTATCTACTTGTAATGCAGTTAATGTACCGACTGTAGTTAAAGATGATGCCGTAACCCCAGAAGCTAATGTAGTTCCAGTCAATGTCCCCGCAGGAGCAGTACCAGAAACATTACCTGTAACGTTACCTGTTAAAGCTCCAGCAAAAACAGGTGCGGTAATAGTACCCGTACTAGGATTATAATGTACATTACCGTCCATTTCTAAAGTATGGTTACCTGTAGCAGTAGCTGCATTAGCTACAAATGGAATTAAATTATTTTCATTAGTAGATTCATTATCAGTAATAGTAGTTGATGTAGCAACAGTAGCAAGGCTAGCTGTACCTGTAAGATTTGCAACGAGTGTTCCTGCGGTAATACTAAGATCACCTGTAGATGCTCCCGTAGCTGTTGTAGTACCTATTGTCCACGTATCAGCACTTTCATCCCATGCAATAATAGCATTGTCACCAGTAGAACCTCGCTCTACGATAATCCCCGCATCAGCTGTAGAAGACCCAGCCCCGTTCGCCAATTCAATTAGTCTATCAGCTATAGTTGTATTAGTTGAATCAATTGTAGTTGTTGTACCAGTTACATCTAAATTTCCCGCAGTAATTGTACCAGTTGTTGTGATATTACTAGAACCTGTATCAATGGTTCCAAATCCAGAAGTTATTGAGCCACTATTTAAAGCCCCAACAGCAACATTCGTTGAAGTAATTACTTGATTCCACGAATCCGTATCCCATTGATATATTTTATTCGTGTCTGTCTCAATGAAAATAACACCTTTTTCATTGGCTGTAGGGGTAGGTTTAGTATCAGATGCTATACCTGATATTGTTGTACCTATATATTGTATTGCCATATAATCTCCCTATAAAAATAAGCTTTTTATATTATACTTTAAGAAGCATTTCTTTCCGTACACCAATCATTAATCATAGTTTCTACCTCTGCGGTTGTTTTCTGTGTCATGATTAACTCCTCTGGTGGTAAAGGAGCATTATAAAACGGATATCTTGTATGAATATCTAAGGCATAAGTCAATAATTCTGCTTTAGTAAGTTCTGTTCCCCCACCAAGTCCTATAGTGATAAAATAATCTGTATCTGGATCAGGAAGAAATCTATCCTTGAGTATACAATACTCAGGATATGCAGAAATTACAAAACCATTTTCATCTACTGAATCAACCATTTTATATTTTATTATTGCCATATATTTCTCCCTATAGATAAACCTTTACTTGTAAAGCACCCATCGGGCCTTGACTTGAACTGCTTGTATCGTTTGTACTCCATTGACCGCCAAGATAGCTATACCCTGCTGTTTTAAATAACCATGAAGATGAAATAGTTGTTGTCCCCCCCGGCCCTGTCGCAGACATGGATACGTTTTGTACAGATGTTAGAAAACTGCCATATCCATTTCCTCCATACCAAGTTCCGGTTTTAGCAGTACAATTCTGATAATAAGAAACTCCTACTGTATACCATTCATCCGCATCTAGTACAGCAGTACCTTCCCCATAATTAGATGTAAGACCTAACTTAATTGCTCTGGTTGGACTGCTTTGATATCCTAAGTTGTAAGATTGATTCCCACTATTGTGTATAACTGTTCCATTATTAACTTGGTCACCTTCCCATAATGTACCTCTAGCATAGAAAGACCCCCCATATCCATTTATCCCCATGCCATGAAAGAACTTCTGTAAAGTCCAATCGTGAGAAGTACATTTAACGCTTATAGCATTGAAGTAATTTGCATATAGATTGCGTTGCCAAGTATTAACTCGATTTACTTGACTATCATTATTTCCGCTACTGTATCCAGTAAACCTTGCTACATATCCATCTGCATAATTGGGCGGTGGTATATAAGTCTCAGGCCACACATCTCCATGTCGAGCATCCCGTATCTGATTTATTTTCCACGGCCCTTTTGCTGTTGTTTGGTTCGGTTGTCTTGCCATTAGTCAAACACCTTCACTTTAAAGGCTGACAGCGGGCCGTAGTCATTCCTACCTACCATTGTAAGGGGGGAATCGAAATACTCGTAATTTTGACCGTTTCTGGATGCTGATGCCCATTCAAATGTAGGAGTAATAGTCATACCCCCCGGCCCGCTTCCGGTCATTTGGTCTGATCGACTTGTACGGTAGTTAGTATGTCCACCCCCACTATATGCGGTATAAAAGTATCCCCCTGTTTGCCAAGCCCCAAATCCAATTGTATACCATGTGTTCTGAGTAAGACGTTCTGTACCATCAGCTTGATTTGGGCCAATTCCCATCATCGTAGACCTGCAGATATAATTTGAATGTTCTGCTGCTATGGTGTGAGTATTATTTCCCGACCATTGAATTGCATTTGCTGCTGTGTCATTTGTCGTTCCTGCCCAAACTCCCCATTGTAGATAATGAGTTGCGCTATATACATACGTTCCTATTGATGCTCCTTGACAAACCCAATCATTAGTAGTACATCTCATAGCGATAAGACCGCAATAACCTTGTGTAGTCCTATGTGATCCCCAATGATTGAAATATGAACTACGACCAAAAGAGTCGCCACCATCTAAGGAAGTACATCTTGTAATGTAACCATCTGCAAATCCCGGAATATGTGTTGCGGGCCATACTTCACCGCTTTTGGCACGATAAAGTTGGTTTGTTTTCCATAGACCGTTTGCAGTATCTGTATTCGGTATTCTAGCCATTTATATCCCCTTTATACATCCGTAATTTTTTCATAACTAACAACTATATCAAGATCATCCGCAGTCTGAGCAAGTGCCATTAACCTATTTCCTGTACCGCTTGCGTTATAACTTATATATAACGGGTTGTCTAACAGACTAAGGGATGAATCCGCAGGGATTGTTACCGTCTTAGCTAAATAAGTATTTGTTGTATTTTCAGCAATATAGACATCAATATCACAGGCATTTGATCCATCAATATTGGAAATAAATACTTGATTAATCTTATGCGTATAATTACTGGCAGGAGCAGTCATAATTGCTGTAGCATTAGTAGAACTTAACTTTGTCGTCTCAGTCGTCCCAAAGATTTGTGCTACGTTTACTATGTTAGGTGGATTTGCCATTTAAATATCTCCTTACTTTAATATATTATACTCTTTTGTTAACCAAAAACTATTGCCATTGCTATAGCTTTACCTGTAGTAACTCCACCTGCATCTTCCCACGCAATATCTGTACCATCAGAAGTCAATACTTGGTCAGCAGTACCCTGACCTAACACAGTAGTCGCTCCACTAGCATTACCGTAAAGGATGGAACCTCTATCTAAAGCGTCTAATAGATTAATTTCTGCTGCGGTACTGGTAACATTTGTTCCCCCTATATCTAGGGTAGTTACAGATATCTCTCCCGCAATAGTTACTATACCATCAGCTACAGTTATTAAATCTGTATCATTAGTATGACCGATAGTAGTACCATTAATAAGTACATCATCTATATCTAATGAACCACCAGATATAAGTCCTGTGGTTGTAATAGCAGATGAGCCAGTATTTATTGTTCCAAAGTTAGACGTTATTGAACCCGAATCTAAAGCTCCGACAGCAACGTCAGTAGAGGTGATTACCTGATTCCAAGAATCTGTATCCCATTGATATATTTTATTAGTATCTGTTTCAACAAAAATAACACCCTTTTCATTAGCCGTAAGAGTGGGTTTTGTATCCGATGCGATACCAGATATTGTAGTTCCTATATTTTGTATTGCCATTAAACCCCCTAATTCTATAGACCTTTATAATTATTATACTAGTTTTTATAGTTTTTATGTCATTGCATATGGATAATAGAATAGATGATTCATTCCCATCCACGCAGCTGTTGCAGAGCCGGGATTTCCGGGACTGAACCCCCCACTATGTACGTAAGAGAAATTACCTGAAGCCTCTTCACTTCCTCCAAATATTCTATATTCTAATCTTATTTGTCTATTACCTGATAATGTTTTAACTCGTCCCGGATTTTCTGCCCAAGCATAAGCATTCGCCCAGTTTCCATAAGCCGGGGTTCCACTAGTAAGTTTAAAGGAAATTGTATACCAAGTATTAATATCTAATACGGGTATAGTACCTGTGAGATAATGGAAATAATATGAGTATCGATTGGAACCGTTAGTACCTTGTGCAAAGTTTTTTGTCCCTGTTACGTTATAAATAGCGTCTCCAACCGATACACTATCTCCTGTACAAATACGCATTGCATAACCTACATTTTGGTATTGGCTTGCATATTGGCTTCCGTAATTTGCACCTACCCCATAAGCTACCGCACCTAACTTGTAATTTTCAATACCAGAACCAGAAGTTTGTACCATTCTAATTCCATATGCGATAGCCCCTCGTCCTGACCCCCAACTATTACTGCCTTGCATTGTACCAGCAACAAATGGGTTAGCACTTGTACCATCTGTTATATTAGTGGTATATCCTCCATATATAAGTTGATAGCCAGCATATGGAGTAGCTTGTGCTGAAGATGTCCCATAAAAGTCAGTAGCTAACTGTATTTCACCAGAAGCTGGGGCATTTCCTTCATCATGATAATCACTTAACTGAATTTCTTGGTCACTATGTGAACCAGTATATTCATCATAAATATCGGATAAACTTACTTGTCCACTACCTGTTATCGCCATTTTTCAACTCCTGTATTTCATTTTTGAGTTCTTTAATGGACTCTACAAGTAGTCCTATAAGTCCGTTATAGTTTAAGTTTTTATGTGTCTCGTCTTTATTTAATGATGGGGCTTCTTTTACTAATTCAGGAAAAATCTTTTCAACATTTTGTGCTACTAAACCAATACTACTGCCTCTCCAAGAATCTTTCCAATCCCACGAAACACCTTCAAGTTGAGATATTTTATCTAAAGCATTAGGTATGATGGCTATATTCTCCTTCAAAGCTATATCTGAGGATACTGTACCAGAGAAGGCGTAGACATCTCCATCTGCATGGAAATCTCCATCAGCTTCCATTCTAAATTCTTCCGAACCCCCCAAAGCGAATCCTATCGTGTTAGCAGCTTGGAAAAACATTCCTGTATCTACATCAGCAGTATTTGTTATGGATGGGGCAGAAGCAGAACCGTCTGGAACAATTATTACCCCATTAAATGTAGCATTTCCAGCTTCACTACCATCTAGTGTAAGCATTGTAATATCGGAACTGTTATCAGTACCTTTAAAAATAATATCTGTATCGTTACCTTGAGCATCTATTGTGATATTGCCCGCTGATGTAGCAAGTGTAGATGCTGCATCACCCGTAGCTACATCGTCTAATGCTGTAGCAGCATACGTCTTAATATCAGAAGCTGGTATCTGTTTTGTGGTATTACCATCAATAACAATAAAGGCATCAGCATCAGCTATAGTAATAGAAGATGTGGATTTTGCTGAACCATCAATAAGATTTATTTCTGCTGGTGTAGCAGCGATTGCAGTTGTTGTAGCTGTTGCCAATAGTGGAATGTAACCATCTTGGTTAATTAAATACTGTGTGTGGTCGGCTGTGGGATCAACAATACTAAGAGTAGTTTCATAATTATCTGCTGTTGTACCTTCAAATACAATTGCATTAGCAGCATTCATAGTAACCGTATCTACTGTAGTAGTAGTACCCGCAACAGTAAGGTTAGGAACTAGTAATTGTCCTGTACTTGGATTATACCGTAATGCACCTGTGTCGTCTAAGAGTCCATCTGACTCATCATGGAAAACAATAGGAAAGTTTGTGTTTGCTGTGCTATCTGTAACTGTAGCTTTTGATGATGTACCTGTTACATTACCTGTTAAAGCTCCTGTAAATGTTTGCGCCCTTATTGTACCACTAGCCGTTGCATCAATTGAATACGATGGACTACCTGTATTTACTCCAAGTCTGTTATTAGTACCATCCCAGAATATGGCATTACTATCAGAGTTAAATCCACCACTACCGTCAGAAAAT
>Ga0080013_1001128_pt1 | contig 36269 bp, 44 predicted proteins | sample ETNvirenome_6_85_FD_69236 | JGI IMG/M metagenome (GOLD analysis project Ga0080013, IMG submission 69236) | Marine viral communities from the Pacific Ocean - ETNP_6_85 (SPADES assembly) (version 2) | ecosystem: Environmental > Aquatic > Marine > Oceanic | place: Pacific Ocean | collected 2013-06-19
TGGAGGAGGTGCAGTTAATGCTTGTATCGTATTATTAGGAGCAAATACAAATACAGAACAATATAATTCTGCTGGAAGTGGCAGTTGGACTGATAAGGCAACAGATACACGCAGAGATGAACAGCAAAATGGTGACTCAGGTGGAGCTGGAGAAGGGATGGCGATTGCTGGAAAGATAGACGGGAGTTTTGTTTCAACTACTAGAATATACACTTTGTCAACTAATGCTTGGACTGCAGGAACATCATATCCTATTGCTGTGTCTGCAGGTGGTTCTTTTGGGCAAACAGATACTACTGATATAGTAGCTTTTCTGGGTAAAACTGCAGATGCAGATGATGGAGTTGCAAGTACCTTTGAATTTAATGGCAGTGCTTGGGCTACAGGAAACAGTTTAACAAGAGCAAGAAGACATAGCAGTGGCTGTGGTTCTACAGGAAACGGATTGACTACGAATGGAAACGATGGTTCCTTTGTAGATTACACAGATACATTTTCAAGACCAGGGAAAGATACGTGAAATATTGGTTAGGTGCAAACACAGGCCCAGGGTTCACTGTAGGCAACGAAATTAAAAGATTAGAAATCAGGGGCTATGCAGGAAATATCTGGGTAACTAATGATAAAGATGCAGCAGTTGCTTGGGCTGCACGAAACAGTTTAACTGAAAAAACTAGAGCACAAGCTGTTACAATACAAGAAACTGCAATAGCAAATAATGTTACTGCTTGGAATAATATTTCAGATGCAGATGTTAAAGGTCAATATACACCAAGTGAAGGAGCAATACCTTGAATAAATTTCCAATGTTACCAAAAAGTCAGAATAAATTTTTAAATGATTTAAAAGAAGAATTACTTGATAACAGTCACAAGGTTCAACTTTATAGAACTGAAACTGAAATGCGAGTAGCAGTCTTAAATGATGCTTCGTTCCCAACACCTGCTAGTAAATATTGGCAGGCTGTTAGAGAAATGGATGTAATGCACAGAGAACTTATAAAAATGTCTTTTGAGTATCGCAAGAATTTAATAAAGCTAAAAAGATTTCAAAAAAAGTTTGAAGAAGCTGATGATGAACTTGATAGGGAAGAAATTCAAGTTGATATAGATAAGCAAATTTGGTTAAAAGGTGAAGCAGAATTAGTCGGAAAAGACAGGGTAAGAGAACTTGAGCATTGGTCTAGGATTAAAAAAGAACTAGATGATGGCTCTTTTGATACTAAAAATGTTGATGCTCATCAGCCACACTCTTTAAGAGAACAACTTTTACAACGTAAAAAATACATAAAAGAAGAAACAGCAGTAGGAGAACAGCTTAATGTGCTTGGTCCTTTGAAAACTGCTGATAGAATATATGAAAATAAATATTTAGAGGAAAGTAAAAATGGTGTCACAAAAAACATTGAAAATTAGTATAATATAACTATATACTTTAAAGATTTCATAAAAAATATAGTATAATATAAAGAGAACTTATTGCTTAAATTTGTATGCAATAATAAAATAAAAATTAGTAGAGGATATTATAGATGAGTGAAATCAATATAGAAGATGACTTAAAAACTTTAGAGAATGAATTAAAAGTTTTAACTGAACAATTACAGCAAATTAATTCACAAAGAACCAATTTAATAACTAAAATTCAACAAGTTTCTGGAGCAGCTGGTTATATTAGAGGTAAAATACAAAACACTAAAGAAGAAGAGCAGGAAGAAAAGCAAGAAGAAGAATCTGAGGATAAATCAAAATCAAATAAATAGGAGACATAAATGCCAACAACGGCGAATCAACAATTTGATTATATTAGAATTGATACTGGTGGAGGTGTTTTTACTAATAGAGATTTAGAAGCAAGGTCTATTACTGGTACATCATTTTCAGTGCTAGAAGGTACTGATGATTTTTTATATTTAGGAGATGACGCTAAGTTTGATATGGCAGTATTTGATTTGGATGATGTTGGTAATTTTACATCACCTTTAAAATGGGAATATTATAACGGGTCTAGTTTTGCAGAATTTATTCCATATTCTCAAGAATATGATTTAAATGAAAACGATGATGGTACATATACAGGATCAGCTTATGAATTTGATAAAGATGGCGTAGAAATATTCCCAATGGGAGTAATGAGCGATTGGGCTAAAACAACTGTTGATGAAGGGCTGTCTGCATATTGGATAAGAATAAGTGCCCCGAATGGTATAACTACCGCTGCAACTGTTAAAAATATTAGAAAAAGACCTGTAGAAGCATACTGTACTACACAAGAAGTGTTTGAATTGTTACAACTTGCAAATGTCACAAACACAACAGATTTTACAACTGCGACTATTCCAACTAAATCAGTGGTAGAAACTTATATTCATGCAGCACAATCTCATATAGAATACCAAACTCGTAAATCATGGAGATTGAATTATGTAGCAGATGAAAAACATGATTTCAATATTTTTGGATTTAAAACAGATAAACAAGATGCATATAAAATTTTAGAATTAGCAGTATGGGATGGTTCACAATTTGATGTAAGAACTCAAGGCAGACAAAAGGATTATTTTCTTGTAAGGGATACAGGAATGATACATTTTTCTAGATATTTCTTTTTACCAGCTAGATTTAGAGGATTTAATACTCCTACATTTAGATTTGGTGGTGGGGAATTTATTACACCTGTACGAATTAAATATCTTTATGGTAGAAATATACAAACAGATCATAGAGAGGGTGGATTTGTACATGAACTTAGTAAAAAAATAGCAGCATCTGAAGTGATAAAAAATTCTGATTTTGGTAATTTAGTAGTAAGTGGGATGGATAGAGTACCACTTCAGCAAAAATTACAATTATGGGCAACTGAAATTGTAGAAGGGATAGAGTCACTTAAAGCAGTGGAGATATTTTAATGGCTGATGAACCAATGCCTGTAAAGGATTTTATTACAGATTTAGAAAGTCAATGGACTTATAGTAATGTTACTGATGCAACTAAGAAACCGGGGTTTATTGAAGTTACTGGAACTAGTGAACCAATGCGTTATAATCTTAATGTAAATGATCAGATTATAGCTAGACCTTCGGGACCAGCTGTACAGGAAACACCAATAGGAAATTGGAAATTTGGGAATAGAACATATAGTGTAACTTTAGAAGTATATACACAAACAGATAGGCAGAGATTATATAATTTAATGAAAGAAATAAGAAGAGTTTGTCACGCTAGAATGCATAGTTTAACTAATTTTCAAAGAATACAATTTATGGATTTTAATGAATTAACTAATGCACAAGCTAATGTATGGGCAGGAACTGTACAAGTTCAGTTAGTTAACAATGCAATTACTTTAGAAACATAGGGTTTTTTAGTATAATATAAATAAGGAGAAAATATAATGGCAGTATTTCGTAGTGATCAATCACAATTAACATATGCAATGGAGACAGCTCCGGGAGGAGATGTTGAACTTAATAATGGAACTAGAGAATCCTCACCGTATTACTCTCGATTAAGTGCAGCTCATGCTGCAGGGGTAACACAGATTACAGTTGATACTAAATTAGGTTCTGATTTAGTTATTGGAGATTTTGTTAGAATTGGTAATATAGCACAGGATGCTGATGCCAGTAGTTCTACAGTAGTACCATTTGAGATTAGAAGAGTAGAATATGCGACTGCATTAGATGGAGATGCCACACTGTATTTAGATAGACCTTTAGGTTTTGCACATGTTGATACCTCTTATGTAGTAGAAATAGATAGTGCAGGTACTACATCACAATATAAATTTATTACAGAAGTACCGGGAGTATATGAATCAATTACAGTACCAGATTTAGCTCCTACTTATGAACCTAGATACTTTCTAGGAGTAGGACAAAAAAGAGATTGGACTAAAATGTATATTGGAGCTCAGTCTTTTGCTGGATCTTTACCGGGATTTATACCTTTGAATGGTAAACCATTTAGATGGTCAATTGGTACAGTATATGATGTGCCTAATGCTGTGTCTGGAAGTGCAACAATTACAGAATCTGCAACTAAAGGTGATATATATATTACTATGTCAACTTCACATGGAGTAACTGCTGGAGATTATATAGCTATATATGATGGAACTAGTGCTACTCTTATAGGAGGTTCTAGTGGAACAGCTCCTACTGCAGATAAAAGTGTAGAGATACATAAGGTAGAAGCTATTCCAACCACTAACGTAGCAAGATTAGATAAACCATTACGTTTTGATCATGCAGATAATAGTATTATTAGAGAAGTAGCTGCAGATGTACCAATTCAACACAGAATTGAAGAGTCAGTATTACTAGATACGATGTCATGGCATTTACATATGAGAGATAGTGGCGAAACATCTGCTAATGATTTTGATAGACGATATGTAGGAGGATTTGTAGGATCTACTACACTATCAGCAGATGAGGGTGGTATGTTAATGACTAGTTGGGATACAGTTACATTCCAAGATATGGTTCATAATCAACAAGAAATATCCACATCTGATGTAAATCCGGGATCTGAAGCAGCTTTAACTACTTTATATTCAGGAGATTCAATGTCAGCGGGTATGCCTAGATTTACTGAAATGGCAGATATAGGTACTTCAGATATATCGTTCCCAACTACAGAACCATATTATTTCTCTCAAGGGTCTGTGAAATTTATGGGACAAGAATTTGCTAGAGTTAGAAATTTTAATTTAAGTATTTCAAATGGTGAAGAAGCTAGATACTACATATCACCTAGATTTGGTAGACACAGAGGACCTACTGAAATAAGAGAGGGTAGAAGAAGTTATGGTATGTCTTGTACTTTAGCATTACCAGATTCAGCAGCTTCTGCTAGTGCCGTTGGTAGAAATACAGCTACAGAATTTTTCAAACAATTACTTATAGAAGGTAATTATGGAAGTGGAATGGAAGGATTTAATATTGAACTTACATTTACTAGGGGTACTAATGATAGTATACAGATATTAATTCCTGCTGATTATACTTCAGGGGATGAGACAACTGGTGCTGAACCGGGATTAGGAAAAAATGGAGCATTTTTAACAAGTGCTACTCATCCAATTGGAACCGATCCTATATTGCAGGTATCAGCAGAATTTCAAATTAGAAATCTAAAAATGATAGTAACAGATACAGAACGTGTATACACATAAGGAGGATAGATGACAACTATAAAGAATAGTCCAGTACAGAAAAGTTTTGATGTAAATAAATATAAAATAGTAGAAGATAATCAAACTTATACTGTAAAAATTAATGACGATGAATTCGATGTAATAGTCAAACCAGTAACATGGCAATTAAAAAACGAGTTAATAGCTAAATGTATGAAGTTTGACCAAGATGGAAATTCATCATTTGATGGTGGTACTTATATAAAAGAAGTTTTAAAAGCAATAATTGTTGAAGCCCCTTGGGGTAAAACAGATAATAAATTTCTAGATTCTATAAATTCAGATTTAGGAGCAGCTTTAGAACGATTAGTGCCATCAGCTTTTGATACTAATTTTAATGAGGTAGATGTAGTAAAAAAAGAATAGATCGTTTTCTTAGAGGAATAAATGTGGCAACAAAGGAAGCGATCTTATATACTCATTATGTAACTACGTTGGCACTTTTAGATATGGGATTAAGTTATACAGAAATAAAAAATTTATCAAATACAGAAACTGTTATGCTTACAGCAATGCAGGCATCATTAAATGAATATAGAAATGAACAAATGGAAAGAAATTCTAAACATCAAGAAGCTGCACAAGCTCATCCAACATTTCCTAGGAGGTATTAGATATGCCTGAACAGTATGATGTACGTTTTTCTATTCTTGAAGATGCTTCCAGAACTGCTGCTGCACAACAGGGAGTAGTTGGTGGTATTAGTGCGGGACAGGAAAAAGCAGAAAAAACAAGAGAAGTTAGAGATAGACAAACTAGTTTAGCAAGACTATTAGGTTTACAATTTACTTTAGCGGCATTACTTAAAAACTCACAAATTTTCACTGGAACTATTGGTGGTATATTTCAAATTCTAGGAGGTTTAATTGATGTTACATTAGCTCCTTTCATGCCTTTGATTGTAGCTCTTATGACTAAACTTGCAGGTATTATTCCGAGATGGTCTGCATATACTCAAGCAGTGATGCCAGCAGTCATAGAAAAAATAACTAATGTAGGTCAAGGGATAGCCCAGATAATTTCTGGTGTTAATCAATTTGCCAGAAAACCATTTCATTTGTTTGATAAAGATGGAATGTCTGCAGATGGGAGACTTAGTTTATCAGATATATTTAGAGGTTTAGGTACTGCAGTATTAGGAGCTGGAGTATTTAATGCTTTAAGAAGTGGGTCTACTAGTATAGTATCTACAGCAGTAAGAAGTTTAATGAGTGGAACTATAGGAAGCTTAAGTAAATTTTTAAGATTCGGAGGTTGGGTAGCATTAATTTTTGAAAGCATTAATATAATGAATATATTTAAAACATCAGGAATAAGAGCAACTTTAATAAGAGTAGCAGATACAATTCTAATGACTTTCTTTTCAACACTTGGGGGTTTAATTACAGGTACAGTCTCTTCTTTTATTGGTTTAGGACCATTAGGTTTCTTAGCTGGTGCTGGAATTACAGGAGCAGCATATTCTAAATACGTTTCACCAAAATTTACTGGAATGATGGGAGGCGGTGGAGGCGGAGACTCTAGAGCCGAAGCATATACAGGATATATGGAGAATAGGGCTTATCCCACATCTGAATCCGCAAGTTTTATTGGATCACAAAATATAACTGCATTTGACTATGATAGAGAATTACCAAGAATAGGATCTAGATAGGAGGGATTAATGGCATTAGCAATATGTTTATATGATGGTGGATCAGTGAGATATGCATTAAAAGCAGATTCTTTTTCAATAAATTATGTAAAAACTCCAGTACAAATTCCTCTACCCGGTGGTGGAAATCCTAAAATTTTAGATTTTGGACAAATTAGACCTACAGTTACAATTTCAGGTTTAGTAGATACCACAGCTCCGGGAAGCTCAGAAAATGTTTCTGGACCTACTAGAAATAGTAGCACCGTATATACTGTACCAAGTAAAAAAAATTTAGAGGATTTTGTAACTAGTAAATTTTATGATGAAAATAGTGCGAAAGTAGAACTACTTTTATCAGATGGGACTGCAACTCCAGTATCAGCATATGAAGTGGCTATACAACAATGTAGATTTGATTTAGCTCCAGCCACAGAAGATAGATTTAGTTTCACATTAGTATGTGTTGGTAGAAAGAGGGCTGATTCGTAATGACAGATACGTTACAATTTAAAGCTTCAAAAGTATATGTTTGGATTCAAGTTGCTCAGCTTAATGACACGTCAGATGATGGGGGTGGTGGAGCTGGAACTGGTATATCTAATTCTAGAACAAGTATAACAGTAGATACAGGGCATAAACTGTCTAATGGAATGACAGTTTTAATTGACAGTGAAGAGGTAACAATATCAAATTGTGATAGTAGTACAGATACATCTGTTACAATTGATAGAGCAGAGACGGGTACATCAGCTGCAACTCATCTAGATGATGCTCCAATATATGCATGGTGGGAAGTAACAGATGCGACTGATACTCAAAGTTTAGTTCAATCTTTAACTATAACTGATGAAATTTATAAACCTATGATGCTTCAATTAGTATTATCTAATTTTGCTTTAACTACTAAATTTAGTGTGGGAGAATTAGATGGTGTACTGAAAGAATCAATTCCTATAAAAGTTTTAGAGGGGGCAACTAATACAGTATTATTTGTTGGTAAGATTGCAAGAGTAACTAAACAACATGCTTTATCCGAAGGAAATACCATGCAAATTACAGCCTATGATGCTTTGTATGAATTAGGAAGAACTAAAATAGTTGGAGATGATGCGGAAGTATTATTAAAAGATGGGGATGGTTCAGCAGCTGACATTAGTACTTATAAATATTCAGAAATAATTAAACTTTTGGTGCAAAGATTCCAATATTCAGGTATTAATACAACTGAAAATAATATTACATTTACAGAACCTACCAGTGGAAGTGAGCCACGATTTGAACCTTCTAAAGAAGATAGACTAGAATCTGATAGAAATGATAGAATTACTTTTGCAAGTTCTGATACATCAGTTTTAAAAGCCATTCAAAGAATGGCATTAGCAGATGAAACTACCATTCACACGTTTGGATATACTTTTTATGTAGATCCAAATTTTACAAAAACATCAACTGCCCATAAACCTGCTGCATTTTTTAATTATTTTAAAGGTAGTTTTATGCCTCATCAAGATGAATCTACTTCCATATCTACTGGTATAATTACATTTCAAAATTATTTTGAATCAGATCCAGTAACAGAAAATGGTTCAACCCGTCTTATAAAATCTGGAGCATCGTTTGATAATTTAGATGTTGATAAGGCTAATGTAATTAATGTAAGATTTAGGGATCCAAATACTGGAAGAATTAGAAATTTAGAATTTGAAATTTTTTGGTATACAGCTTATGTAAACAACACATCTCATTTTAGTGCAGCTTATACTGGTAAAAAAATAATTGCAGACTCTTTTGATACTGCTGGAGTTCATGGGGCACATGATCCAAAGTTAAATGCAGGTACTCCAACTGATTTTGCTGCTAGACTAATAGATACGGATGAGAATGTTATTGGGTATGTACAATATATAAGTGGGGGTACATCAGGATCCAATGGATTTTTATTAGTTTCAGGTTCAAGTACAAAAACTGCTGCAAGTAAAGTAGTTGCTGGAGAAAATTTATGGTTGAATAAAAAAGCTTCAAATGATTATGTAACTTTAAGTAGTGTAACTGATTCTGAGACAAATAAGCAATTTAGACCTCAAGAAGTATCAGAACAGAAGATAATGGTGAATATGGATTTTGGTCTTGAGAGTAATCACGATAATATTAGAGAAGCAGTAGCAGCTAGGGTTGCTCAAAAAAATGATCCAAAAGTTAGGAGTAGAATACAAATCAGTAATAATTACCCTCAGACTACATTTGAACATCAAGTCCTTGCTGCTGATACACTTGCTACTTCTGCTATAGGATCTTTAACGAAAACTGAATGGACAGACGCTGTTTTGGCTGCGGGTGGTGGATTAACAGATGGGGGTGATGGGCATAGTAGTTTAACTCTTTTTCCTCAATTCGGATTAAGAGCCGGACATGTTTTAGCTAAATTAACAGGTGAAGATGGAACTGTAGATACATATGGATATTTAGAAAAAGTAGAAGCAAATAAATTAACAGTTACACTTAATTCCGGTACTTTGTCAGCTAACGATTATGTTAGATTTCACGTACCTATAAGAGCTGGTCATATGGTTAAAGTTAGATCCACTCACCATAATATAGGTGAGTTTACGGGTGGGAATTCCGTGGTTACATCAATAAGTTATTATGAATCAGCTGGTGCAGCTTATACTGATATAGAAACATTAGGTTTAAGGACTACTAGTGGTCAAGAAGTTATAGGTACTGAAAGACCTGATTTACTAAGTATAGATGATAGTCAAAATGATGATTGGCAGGGACATCCTTTTGGATATGTAAATGAACCACATTTTACTGGAGCTTTTAGTGTTGGAGATACGGGTGGGAACGATAAAGATAGAGCTATTAATTGGCTAGCTGGAACTCTATATATAGGCAATGAAACCTATGCGATTGTTGCAGATGATAGTGAGGATGCTACATACGGAATAGGCAATTCCCATGTAGCTGGTTTGATGGGTATTACTGATGATGATAATGATGGAATGCCCGATGAAAGGTATGTTATATACTTTGAACCAACAGTATCTACTACTAGATTTATTTTTGACACAGAGGCTAGGTTTGAAGCAAGAAATGCAATAGAAGGAAGAAACGCAGCTTCTTCTCTTCTTTTACCATTCGGACAAAATAGAATAAAAATAGGAACTGCATTTGCAAGTAAAAGTGGTGCAAATGCAAAATTCAATATACTTATTAAATCAGGATTAAGTACTGTTACTGAAACTGGAAGTGCTAGACAAAATGTACCTCGCCCAGAGTTTGTTATAGGAGGTGCACAACTTTCAGGAGATATAAATACTCATTTTCTACCTACTCTAACTGCTGCTGGAGCAGACCCTGCCGAAGATGCTGGATATGACTTAGGATCAACTGCACGAAATTGGAGACAAATTCATGCACAAGATGATAGTATAAATGTAGCATCAGATAAAAGAGCAAAGAAAAATATAAAGCCTTCTAAATTAGGACTTGATTTTATTAATGATTTAAACCCTGTAAGTTTTCAATGGAATTCTAGTGAAACAAAACATATAGAACATGGAATTATTGCTCAAGAAGTAATTGAAGCTATGAAAAAACAAGGCATTAATGATTTAGAACAATTTACAGGAATTAGATATGATAAAAAAACAAAGCGATATCTAGGTAGATATATGCAGTTTATGGCTCCAATGATGAAAGCAATACAAGAATTATCAGCTAAAGTAGAAAAGTTAGAAAATGAAGGCGAAAAATAAAGTTGTTAGATTGCGTAAAAACAATCCTTTCATGTCTACAGCAAAGATCGCAAGACAAGTTGGAGTGACTAGGGTATATGCCCATCAAGTATTAAAAAAGAATAATTTAGAAACTAATCCACCCAAACCTAAAAAAGTGGTATACTGTAAAGTATGTGGAGAAATAACGAACACAAGTCGAAGTATTCATAAGGGAGAATGCACCTTTAAATGGAACTATTTAAAATTAACATGTTCTTGGTGTTCAGTTCCTTTCTACAGACATAAAAAGATAATAAAGCAAAATTACAGGTTAAAACTAAAAAATGTATACTGCAGCAGACAATGTTTTCAAACAGCAAGGACACAAAAGATTGGAAATAAACAACGAACTTATATTGAAGTGGGAACCGAAAGTCTACAAAATGTTGGCTAATGTATATGTTTATGGATATGATAAAGAAGATTTAGCACAAGAATTACGATTAGTTATATGTAAAGCTGCTAAACTTTATAACCCTAATAAGAAAACCATCTTTCATACTTATCTACATACTGCAATGGCTAACACTTTAAAAACTCTATGGATGAAGGCAGCTAAAAGATTACAAAGTTATAGTCTTGACAAAGAATTTGAAACAAACGATAATAATGATTATCATTATTCATTAAATGATTTTACAAAACAAATAGATATAAATTTATTAGACTTAGAAGTTGATGATTTATTAGATTCTTTAGGGTTAGATAAAGGTGAAAAACAATTTCTGATCGATAAATTTAAAAATCGTACAATGAGAGATATAGAAAGTAATTTAAAAAAAATCAAAGATACAGAAATAGTAAATAAAGAAGAGGTGCCGAAAACATATTCGGTGTACAAAGTAAAGAAATCTTTGAGAAATAAGTTTAGAGAGAATGATTAGTATTGGAAAATTTTAATTTTATAGAATCTGGAATTATATTTGGATTATGTAATCCAAGTAATTTTAAAGATTTTACATATTTACCTAAAGATTTTGCTGAACATGGTGAAACATATAAGTTCATTCAAGATTATTTAGATAATTATTCTGAATTCCCTACTGTAGAAGTTTTAGTAGAGAAATTTGATTCATTAAAAATCGAAGCACAATCAATAAATTTCAATTATGCTTTATCCCAATTTACTAACCAAGTAATGTTTAGAAATATAGTTAATGCTTTCTCTAGTAGTAAACCCTTATTACAAGATAATCCTAAAAAAGCATTAGGATTAATTATGGATAAGTTAAATGATGTAGAAATATTATATGATTCTGATGTTAATCAATATGACTCTGGAAATTTAGATAGATATGAGGAATGGAAACGTAGAAGTAAGATTAGAAAAATGGGGGATGGTATTATTGGGATAAGAACACCATTTAAAATGATTAATTCTACAGGAATAGGATGGCAACCGGGAGATTTAATCACTACATATGCAAGACCAACTGTAGGGAAAACATGGTTATGTTGTAAATTAGCTGCAGATGCGATAAAAAGTGGTTATAAAACCTTATTAGTATCTACAGAAATGCCTAAGACTGCTATAAGTTTACGAATGGATGTATTATTAGGTCATATGATGAACTATAAATTATCTCATAGTGCACTTAGGAATGGTAAAGATATAGATGAAGAAGAATATAAAAAGTTTTTAGAAGAAACAGATTTCAAAAATCTATTAATTTGTGATCATATAAGTGGGGAAGATAGTATATCATTACCAAGTATTACAAATTTGGTAAGAAAGTATTCCCCCGATCTATTGATAGTAGATGGAGTATATTTAATATCTACATATGATAAAAATAGAGCAGCTTGGGAACAATCACATTCATTATTCTATGGTTTAAAAACTCTAGCTCTATCAACTAATACTGCTATAATAGCCTCAACTCAAGCAACAAGAGAAGCTGCAGCTAATATGTTTACTCAACCAACAGCTGGTCAAGTAGCATTTGGGGATGCTTTAATTAGAGCTTCTGATGTAGCGTTATCAATGTGTATGATAGAAGATCAACCAAAGAAAAGAGAAATAGCTTTCCAAAAATATAGAGATGGAGATTTACAATCATTAGATTGTGAGTTTATTTGGGATGTTGATAAAGGGAGAATAGAAGAAGATGATGACTCATTATTCTAGAAGAAGGAAATCCAAACCTGTAAAACAATTTGCTGGATTTACCATTGATAATAAGAATAATGTATTTTCCAAACTAAAATGTGGTAAATGTTCCATAGATGGAAAATTAAAAATAGGAGTATCTGTTCTAGATGTTAAATCATTATTAAATAAAAGAATGTTGGGGGTAGTTAAAGACGATCCTTCATGTATAAAATGTGGGACAAGGTTTCCTCAAGGATTTAGGAGAGTAGTAAATGGTTACATATACAAGACAAAAAAAGAAGTACTTAATAAAGATGACGGATTGGACTCAAGTTTTAACTAATATAGGATTTGATGTACCTTTAGGTCAAGATCAATTTCAAATATTATGTCCTTTCCATAGTGATAGAGTAAAATCATGTTCTTTAAATACTGAAAAAGGTGTGTGGATTTGTTTTGCTGGATGTGGTCAAGGAAGTTTAATAACATTTATTAAAAAATATAAGAATTGGTCTAATGAACAAATTGATTTATTTTTAAATAAATATAAAACAGATTATGATGATATTTTTAATTTTGAATTAGATGAAGTTGATTCTATACTTCCAGAGGTTCAAATACCTTATACTCAATTTAAAGTTCCTAATTGGATATTTGATAGGGGATTTAATAAAAGCACACTTAAAAAATGGAAATGTGGAGTTACAGGTAATAATGGTTTAGTAATTCCAGTAGAGGATAAAGATTTACGTACAGTTGGATGGATAGTAAGACAAGAAAAAAATATTCCTAAATATTTATATTCTACCGGATTGAAGAAATCTAAATTATTATTTGGACAATCATATATAAAACCTTGTAATTCTATATATGTAACTGAAGGAGCTTTAGATGCCATGTGGATGGATCAATTAGGTTATCCATCAGTAGCGTTATTAGGAATGAATATGTCAAAAACACAACGAGAATTACTATTGACATTACCAACAAAGGAAATTATACTATGTTTAGATAATGATGATGCGGGGGAGATTGGAAGAAATAATATATTAGATTCATTAATGGGTAAAATTACTCTGTCTTATATAAAACTTCCTAAAGAATATAAAGACGTACAAGAAATAAAATCTTGTGATATACTTAAAGATATAATAAAAAATAGAAGATACTGGTAAGGAGGACATATGTCAGGAATCGGTATGATACAAAAAAGATTAGAAGATAGAATTGCTAAACAATCACAAGTTAGTGAAAGTAGCGGAAAAGAAATTTGGTTAAAAGATGGAGATCAACTTTTTATGAAAGCTATTGCTACTGGTGATGAAAATGATATCTATTTACATGAATTCCATATTTATGAGTTCCAACAAGGAGCAGATAAGGGATGGAGAAGTGTACTTGTAATAGATGGGGAACCTGTAGATGCAGTACCTAGTGAAGCTATGTATTGGGATGACCAGCCGGATAAAAGAAGGGCACCTAAACATAAATTCGCTCTTTGGGGATACGTTACAGAGATACTTCACCCCAATAAAAGAGATGAATCATGGGATGAGATAACAAGTCGGTCAGGAGTGAAAATGTATAGAGAATCAGTTAATGATTTTAAAGTTCTCACACTGTCTTTTGGGGCTCGTAATACCAATTTTTATCAATTTTCAGATATATATGATGAAAATGGGTCTTTAAATAAAAATATAATTAGGATAAAGAGAAGAGGGTCTAACCTAGACACTACTTATACTATTACAACCACTAAAGAGGTTATAGATATTCCTGAAAATAAAGCGAGTGAAATTAAAAATCTTACTCCTATGTCGGAATATGTTGAACAAAGGTATGGAAAATCTACTTCAGATACAAGTGTTCCTGATAATGCTGTATCAACTGAAGATGATGACGATGATATGCCGTTCTAATGTATAGCACTTCTCCCCTTGTCAAAGACTCTCCGGTTCTAATACAATCGGAGAGTCGTAATAACATGATAGTTACTTCAGAAACATTTAAAGATACATTAAAATCATTTCCAGATACTTCTACATGGATAATAGATGTGGAAACTAATGGACTTAACCCTTATGATATGAATCAATTATGTGGTATAGGTTTAGCCCCATTAAATCACTCTGAAAACGAGGCATATTATTTCCCATTTAGACACCAAACAGATGAACCTAATTTAACTCAAGCAGAATTGAATGAGTTAGTACAGTTTATAAATGATAAATGTGACACTATTATTGGATATAATGTGAAATTTGATGTTAAATTTCTTAATAACGAAGGTGTTAATATTGATAAAATGAAATTTATAGATGTAATAGTTGCAGTTAGAATGACTGAATCTAGTACGGTCAATAGTTTGAAACTTGTAGATACATTAATTAGAAGTTATGGAGAGCAAGCAGGTAAATATGATATTGAAACTAAGCAGATTCTTCGTGAAAATAAATGGACTAAAGACTTTTCTCTATCTCCACCATCAATATTAGGTCCTTATTGTATAAAAGATGTATATTGGACACAGAAAATATATTTAGATAGGCTTGAAAAATTAGAAGAATCAGGTCAATTAGAGTTATTTGAATTTCAATGTGAACTTACTAAAACTTTATATGACATGGAAAATCGTGGGATTACTATTAATAATGATTATGCTAGAATTGTTAGTAAAAAAATAGAGGGAAGAGTAAAAGAGTTAAAGCAACGTATATATGATTTAGCTAGTGATGAACTTTTAAAAAAATTAGGATTTGAAGAATTAAAATTTAAATTTAATATAAGTAGTCCTCAACAAATTGGTAGAGTATTTAACTTAATGGGTATACATTCCCCTTCTACAACTCCAACAGGGGCAGAAGCTTGGAATGAGGCAGTACTGATTCAATTGAATAATCCACTCGCAGGTTTAATTAGACAATATAGAACTTTAGAAAAGTTTCGTTCTACTTATATAGAACCTTATTTGGATATGAATATACTCCATACTAGTTTTCATAATTCAGGTACAGTAACAGGTAGGTTATCTTCACGAAATCCAAACCTTCAAAATATACCTAGAGGGATAATATATGTAGATGATAGGGAGTTATCTGAAGAAGATAAAGATGAAATTAGAGGTAGAGTAGCAGCGATAGTATCTAGTAAGGGTGGTAATTCTCAAACCAATCTTACAGATGACGTAATTGAGACATGGAGTTTCCTTGGTGGAGATAATTTTGATTCGACAGATGAAAAACAAGTGTCTATAAGAAATTTGTTTATACCTAGACAAAATTATAAATTAGTGTCTTATGATTATTCACAAATGGAAGTTAGAGTTTTTATGAATTATGTCAATAATCCTGAAATGAATGAGTTAATGAAAAAAGAAAATATAGATTTTCATGGAGAAGCGGCTAAAATTGCTTTTAATATTGAAGAAACTGACCCTGAATTTAAATTTTACAGACAATTAGCTAAGTCCATTACTTTTGGAGTTATATATGGTATAGGTAAAGATAAGTTAGCACTACAATTAAATTCTACTCCACAAGAAGCGAGCAAATATAAAAGAACTTATTTAGAAAATATGAAGGGTTCTAAAAGATTTTTTGATAATGTAGTAAGAACTATAGTAAAAAAGGGATGGGTTCGTAATAAATATAGTAGAATTTATAAAGTACCAAGAGATGTGGCGTATAGAGGGGTTAATTATTTAATACAAGGAACAAGTGCGGATATTATGAATGAAAGAATGGTTGTTATACATAATTATCTAAAAGATAAGAAGAGTAATTTGCTTTTACAAGTGCATGATGAAATTATATGTGAAATTCATAATGATGAAATTGAGGAAGTAGCTCCCAAAATTAAGGAGTTAATGGTAGAAAATTCTTTAAATATACCATTAGAAGTAGATATTGAGCTTTGTGAGCCCTCTTGGGCAGTGAAAAAAGAATATCAGGTGACTGAAAATAAAAAAATTGATATAATTGATTATATAGACTGGGATTAATAATGGAAGTAAAGTTAAAAAATGGTGAATCATTTGAAAGTTTATTTAGAAGATTTAAAAGAATGACACAGAAAGAAGATATTGTTGGATTATGTAGAAGAAAACAAGAGTTTGAACCAAAAAGTAAATTAAGACAGAGAAAAAAAGCAGATAAATTAAAAAAAAGTAGGCAAACTTCTAAAGAAGATGGGAGATAAAATGAAAGATCACAAGCTTAAAAAAAATTTAAATAAAGATATATTTTGGTGTGAAGAAAATGATGATGAAACTATATACTATGATGGCTTAAAAGAGGCATTTATAGGATTAGGTTATCAACAATTTAATGGACCTTGTGCTGTATATGATAGAGAAAAGGCAATAGAAATTATTGCAAGAGATTTTTATGATACCAAGAAAAAAGAGTATGATTTTGATAAAATGACTGCTGAAGAAAAATTAAGCACGGTGCAAGAAGTGGGAGATGAGTGTTATCAAGAAGCTATGGAGTACTTTGAATACAATACTGAAGGAGCATGGGTTGGAGATAGAACTCCAATATTTGTTCAAATGAAGGAATTATTAACACCTATAGAGGAGGAATATGATGCCTATAGGATGGAAGAATCCCAAAGTTAAATATAATTTTACATTGGGAGAATATGAAGATAAGAAGAAAAATTATCCAGATTTAACATGGAAGCAATATAGAGACATGAAAGGATATCCTGATATATCGAATGATGCTATAGGAAATTCTACTGATCCAACACATTATCATTTAGAGATAGAACCTTGGGATTTTATACATGCAAATAAATTATCTTTTGCAGAGGGGAATGTAATAAAATATATATGTAGGTGGAGAGAAAAAGGTGGTGTTGAGGATTTAAAGAAAGCAAAACAATATATAGATATGCTAATAGCTAAGGAGCTAATAAAAAATGGAGAAGTCTAAAAGTAATAGTTATATTGATACTGATGATGATATGAAAACTTTAGAAGAATTTACTTGTAATCCTCATCATTTTATTCTTAAAGAAAGACGTGCCCCTGATTCCCCTAAAGGATTTATAACTGGTAAATGTAGTAAATGTAATATTACCCATAAAGAATATATAATAAAAAGGAGGGCTATAAAAAATGGCTAAGATAGGTGTGAAATTAGGGTTTACTTTTAGAGTAGGTCCATTAGATACTAATCAATATGCAAGAATGGATATGGAAATTCATGATCTTGATACTGAAATTTCTATAGAAGAACAATTGGAGGAAGCTGGGTTAACTATAGATAAAGCTTACCAAGTAGTTCATGATAAAGTGGATAATGGAATCAGGGAAATATTTAAAAAAGGTAAGAAAAAAAATGGAAAGTGAGTATGTTAGAGCTATTGTCATGGAAAATATTCTGGCTGAAAGAGAATTTAATACTGAAAAAGTTAGAAATTTTAGAAATAAATCAGATGTAAATGATTTTTGGACAGTTATTTTAGCGGAAGAATTGGGAGAAATAGCAAAAAAAGTGCGTAAAAATAATACTGCTGGAATGTATAATAGATTGATACAGTGTGCTGGTATTTGCATGGCATGGGCAGAGGCTTACCATGAAGATAAAATTAAGAAAGAGGATAAATAATTAATGAAAGAAACTGCAGAATCAATATTTAATGAATTATTAAATGATAAAAAATTAGCTACTAAAAGAGGAGACGATGAAAGTTTTGCTTATGGTAGAATACCATTTAATATTCCACAATTAGATAGAATAACAGCTGGTGGTATACCTAGAAAAAGATTTACATTGCTTTTTGGTGGGTGGTCATCAGGTAAATCTTATATAGCATCTCAACTTTGTAAATCTGTACAAGAAGATGGGGGAGTTTCAGTTTGGATAGACTTAGAAAAATCATGGGATCCTGCATGGATGGAAAAAGTTGGTATAGATATAACTAAAATAATAGTAGCTGACCCCGCAACTGCAGAAGAAGCATTTAAGATTGCTCAAAAGAGTTTAAGAACTGGAGTAGATTTAGTAGTGTTAGATAGTGTAGCAGGAATAATACCTGCAGATATATTTAATAACGAAAAAGGTATTGACTATAGTCCTATAGCATGGCAATCAAGAACATGGAATCAAATGTTAATTAGATTACTTCCTGATTTAACATATGGAAGTTCATTGGTTGCTATTAATCAAACTAGAGGAGCTATGGGACCAATCACTGCAATGGAAACTATGCCCGGTGGGGAAGGACAAAAGTTCTTTTCACATTGTTGTATGCAAGTTTCCAAAGGTGGTTGGTTAAATGAACCAGCATCTTCAACTAACAGAGTGGGTTTTGAAATCAAAGTAAAACTATTAAAAGATAAATTTGGTGGGGAGAGATGGGAAGAAGTAGTTATACCATTTCGTATAGAAGGTGGAGTAGATGTTGTGGAGACTTACGTTAGATTAGGATTAGAATATGGAATAATTAAACAAACAGGAGCTTGGTATACCTATGAAAAAATGCCTAATAAAGTAACAGGTATTAACAAAGTAGTAGACTGGTTTAAAGAAAACCCTGAAGATTACGAGAGGTTTAAGAATGAGACCGAAGAGTTTTACACCACAAGAGAATCTAATAGCCAAAGTTCTTGAAGAAACAGGACTTCGTTATGCTAGACAAGTACCTATAGGAAATTATACTGTAGACTTTCTTATAACAGAAATGAATGTTATAATAGAAGCAGATGGTCCTTTTGGACATTTAGCAAAAAGAGATATTAAAAGAGATGACGACTTAATAAACATGGGTTTTACAGAAGTTTGGCATCTTAAAGAGAAAACATATAAAGATATAAAGGAGAGGTTATGGCAGGAATTGAAGCTATATTAAGCAAAGGAAATAATACAAAAAAATCTAGAAAAAGAACTAAAAATCAAGATAGATGGCTATTAAAATCTATTGATAACGTATTAAGTAGAAAAAATAGTCCCCCAACTAAAGGGAAATTTTACCCATCTTTATTTGGTAATCCTTGTGATAAGTATTTATATCTTGCATATCGTGGTCAATTAGATTGGGATACTATAGAGGCGAGAGTACAACGTATATTTGATCATGGTGGTACCTTTGAATCACGTATGAAAAAGTATTTAAAGAAAGCTGAACTTTATATAGATGATGAAATTAGTGTGAAATTAGAAGCTCCTCCAATATCTGGTAGGATGGACTTTTTAATAAAGCATGAGATACATGGAGAAACCCCTTTAGAATTAAAAACTATTAAGAGTGAAGATTTTAAAGAGTTAAAAGAAACACCAAAAAGTGAGCATTTAATTCAATTACAGATTTATTTAAATATTAAAAAATATGATTATGGGGTTGTGTTGTATGAAAATAAAAATGATCAAAATTTAAAAGCTTTTCAAGTAGAAAGAAATGAAAAAACTTGGGAAAATATTTTAGAAAGATGTGATAGAATAATGAATATGACTATAGAACCAGAACAATGTACTGGTATGTGGTATTGTAAATGTAAAAACAGGAGGTAGTAATGGAAAAAAGATGGAGTTATCAAGATTCAATTAGGTTAGCTAATCAAGCTTTAAAAGAAGCTGGTATTCCTAAAGTAATAATGGATGGTAATGCTGATGCTGAATTAAATTTTATTGATGTACTTCACGCATCTCCAGAACAGTTAGAAAAGTACCTAGTAATATATGGTGGATTTAAAGGACAACTTGAGCAACGGGTATCTGATACAGAAACTAAAAGAGCAGCAATGGAAGCCCAATTCACTGAAAATTATAATATTGCTTATGCAGACTTACTGAGTCAAGTTGAAGGAAAGAAACCAACTAAAGATGAGTGTAGAGGGATCATAATGGGATCCATCGAACCTTTAGCTAAATTACAGAGAGAATTGATAGATGTCACTGCAATAATGAATAAATTAGAGTCACAACTTAGGTTATATACCCAATGTTGGGCTACTGTTTCTAGAATTGTTGCGTTAAGGACTAAAGGAATTGATTAATTTGTAGTATAATAAAATAAGGAGAATTTCTACTATGGGAAAATTTAGACCCCAAATTTTTTTAGCAATAGCTTGTTTAACTACATTATCTGTAGTTGGGTTATTCCATGGTATGCCAGAAGTATCTACTGCAACAATTGGTGGAATCATAGCTTTAGGCATGAAAATTTTAGAGGGGGAATAAAAACGAGTGGAAGAAATGACTAGTGAAAAAAGAGAAGATACTTACAAAACATATTTTAATAATTACCACTATTTTAACAATAATATTAATTGCGGTAATAATAATAGGAGAAATATATAGTAGATGAAGGCGAAACTAGTTAAAATATTAGATATATTTTTATATATAGTTACATTTATTACCGTAATCTGTGGAGCATTTGTATTAAGTGTCACTTCAATAAATCCAGTCAATTTATGGTGGGCGATTGCTCCAATCCAAACTCCATTAGGAATAATTACTTATTCTGGTGTTATGGAATACCTTACATTTTTACAAACATGGTATTGGTATAGTATTGGCATTTCAGCCTTTTCCATTGTTTTTGGATATGCAATACATGTTAGATCACTAAAGGCTCTATATGAGCTTATAAAAGCCTCTCCAAAGGCTCTTTTGTATTCCCCAATAACTTTTTATAAAACTTTAAAGAACTTTAGGGATTGGTTGTTTAAGAAAATAGAATATCTGAATGGCGAGTCTGCTAAATGGAGACGTTTCTTTACAATAGCTAAGTCACCTTATTCCTTACTTAGGTCACTGGGTCTTAATCCACAAATGGCTATAGCTGTATTGGGTGTTGGTTCTACAACAGCAGTTGGTGTTGGTGTAGCAGAAGTAATGGAAATAAGAAGTTTTGCTGGTGGTAGTGCGGGTATATATGCCGCACCTAGTGAATACCCAGATGAAGAGCTTGAAAAACGTATGGCATGGAGAAAAGACAATCCCTCAGATAATACGCTTAGAATTGTGCTTGGTTCTACTCCTGTAGAACTTATCAGTATCTCAGATGTGTCTGTAGGTACAGCTTATACTGGTTCAGCATTACCTAGTGGAAAAGCTGAGGCTATTTTAATTGAAGGCAAGCTGGGGATGAGTGCCAGACTTGAAATCGGAGAATTTATATTTGAAAGGAATACTTGTAAAACATTAACATTAAGTGATATTAATGCCCATAAAGTAGTGATTCAACATAACGCATCTGATGGACAAAGTATTTCTCAAACAGTAGGATCTAATCGTGATTTACAAATTTCAGGTGGTAATTTTATGGCTAAAGAATTATCCACTTCTGGAGGTACTTATGATAGAATCTGGTTGGATACAGGTAGCTTAACTTCTACAAATGCCAAGATTAATAAACTTAATCTTTCTAATATTGTTAGTAAAGGTGGAACATGTGTAATTAGACAAGCTAATATAGGTCTATTAACGATACAATACAACACAACAGGTAATGACCAAGACTTTGCGACTAAAGAGTTTCAAGTACAATCTTCAACAAAAGCGAGTATTTGGGAAGTAAATAACAATATAGAGGTTCTTTTAACAGAACCAGCTACACAATAAGGTGAATAATAGATTTGATGAATACATTAAATTAATGCTTAAAATAGCTTTATTAGCTAGTTGTGTTTGGGCAGTATTAATCATAAGAGAAGTAATGTTTTGAAAGAGGGAACATATGAGAAGAGGCATAATAAAGACGTTACCAGCGTTAACTTCCGCTCTTGTAGCGGTTGGAGCAACTTTACTATTTGTACATAGAGAAAGAATAGAAAATAAAGTAGCTTCTAATTTAAGTTTAAGACAAATAAAAAAAGAGGGAATTCCTTTACAGTAAAGAAATGAGATATTTAGGACTAGATACGTCTAGTAAGGCTATTCATGGCGTTATATTAGACGAACAAGAAAATTTGCTATCCACCCATAAAGTTATATGCAACACTAAAAATCCTTTTAAAGAAAGATTCTCAGAGTTATTAACAAATTTTATGAATGAATTGTGGGATATTGATGCAGTAACTTTAGATTTAGCTTTAATAGAAGAACCAATATTCGCACAGAATAGAAATGTAGTACGTACTCTTTCAGAAGTAGTGGGGGCTGTATGGGCTATATTAAGTATAGCAGATGTTCCAACTAAATTAGTGGATAATGGGACTTGGAAGAAAAATATCATAGGAAATGGAAAATCTAAAAAATGTGATATAATGAAATATGCAACAGAAAAGTGGGGAGATAAATTCCCCGAACAAGATTATGCTGATTCAGCATGTATAGCTTTATATGGATTGAAGGAGAGTGATAATGTCATATAGCAAAGTTAATAAAAATCCTAAATTTTATTTTATGGAAAAGAAAAAGAATAAGGTAGAGAAACCTAAGGATAGTTTACCAAAAGGTATGACTAAAAAGAAATTTAAAGATAAATATGCAAAGGTTGTATGGTGTGATTATTATGATTGTATACATAATGAAAGACCAGAAGGGATGAGTAGGAAAGTTGGGACTATAATGGGTAATCCTAACTACGAATCTGTAGGAACCAAGGATGAATCTTTTAAAGGTGTATGTAATAAAGAGGAGATTGGAATAAGATTTAAAGTTATAAAAACTTCAAGTGGTGCAAAACATAAGGTTCCTGAATGTTTTAATGCTACGTCAAATAAAACAGGACATATGGATTTTAGTAAACTTTTACAACCTGATGGAAGTCCATTTGGGGGAAGTATTGAATCAGGAAATGCTGATACAGGGTATTCAAATGTGGGGTATCTCTAATGCCAAAAAAATTTTCTAGAAATGTGAGGGAACGAGGATTAAAATTATATTTGGATGATAGTTATTCAGCGAGAGAGATTGCAGAACAATTATCACAAGAATTTAGGACAGTTGTTACCACCCCTACTATTTATCATTGGGTTAGAGTTTTTGATTGGAAGAGGGTGAAGAAAGAAACCCAAACTAAATCTTTAGAGAAAATGCAAGAAAATGAATCATCAAGATTGGCTAGGATACAAGAAGAACATCAGTCAGCTTATGAAGCTATTAGAAGTAAAGCGGGTTCAGAATTAAACTCTTTAAATTTTGATAGAGCTTTTGATGCAGTTAAAGCTTTAGATATTGGAATACAGGGGGAGAGAAAAGTAGCAGAAGGGTTGATAAATATACAATTCATACAAGATGTGGTAAATATTCTTGTGGATGAAATAGATGATACGGATTTAATTAAAAGAATAGCTGGTAGATTGAAGGTATTAATGGCTTCAAAAGAAGATGAGTAATGAATTAACTACATATAATAAGGCATTTGAAATGCTTGCTGATAGATTAGTGACGAGCAGAAAATATTCTATCGGAAGTTTTTGGGAATTTGTTAGGGATGTGTGGTCTTTAGGTTTTGAACATCCTGAATATTTTAAAGCTTGGCATGTAGGAAAACTATGTGAAGAAGTTGAAGAATGTGTGGAAAATAAAATGAATTATCTCGCTATATTACCTAGAGCACATTTTAAATCTACAATTTTAGGACATGCATTTAGTATATGGAGAACTTTAAAAACTCCGGGAAGCTGTAATATTTTATATTTATCTTATAGCGATACTATGGCAAAGTATCATATCTCTGAAATTAACAAAGAAGTTAATCGTAATCCAATTTTAAAACAATTAATGACAAATAAAGCTCCAAAAGCGGACTTTACTTTTAGATACTCAACAGGAAACGAAGGAACTGCAGAAATATTACATGGTGGGTTATTTTCTTTCAAACGTGGTATGCACGTTAATGGAGCATTAATTGCTGATGACATATTGAAAGACCCTGAAAGTCCATTGGCAGTAGGTCAAATGGCGAAGATTGAGGATCACTTCCTTACAGAATCCTTATTTATTCCTAATCAAGGAATTCCTGTGGTGGTTGTAGGTACACCTATGATACCCGGAGATTTATTAACAGTACTAGAAAAAGATGATAGATTTAAAACTACTAAGCTTCCTGCATTAGATCCAGAACCGGGAAGAAGAGTGTTAATGCCAGAAGTATATAGTGAAAAATGGTTATTAGAACAACAAAAAGCAAAGCCTAAATCCTTTGCATCAGAATTTTTATTACAACCACATTTTAATACTGAGGCATATTTTAATACTGAAGATATTGAAAAGTGTGAAGATGCAAATTTAAGATCATTACCCACTACTATGAAACATGATTTTAGTGATGATGAAGATATATTTGCTGGGTTCGATGTAGGTAAGAAAAGACATCCATCTCATTTAGTTGTGTTTAAAAGAAAAGGTGAACGTATAGAACAAATTCATCAATCATGGTTAGATGGTTGGGATTATTCACAACAGGTTGTATTTTTAAATGAAGCGGCAGAAAATTTTGGATTATCAAAAGGATATATAGATAATACCAGAGGTGAGTTAGAAGATAGGGGATTACATAGATTATGGTATCCATTATCATTTTCTTTAAAGTCTAAGAATAATATGGCACATATTTTTGAAGAGTATGTACATTCAGGTAATTTACATTTAATAAGAGATCATAGACAAAGACAACAGATATTATCAGTTAGTAATGAATTAAAAGCTCCTGAAACCCCTATGGGGCATGGGGATGCTTTCTTTTCTATTGCTATGGCTTTGCAAGCTGCGTATGAAACTGGGGTATATAGAATGCAGACTGTAGCTAATTTACAGGATATTGCTGCAGATGTTGACCCATCATTAAAAAATGTTGGAAATTTAGACAAAAATAAACCTGATGTACTACTTGATTTTGATCAAGACAAGTATAATAATAACATGGAGTCGCCAAACCCCTCATGCACTGATGAAGTGTGTAATCCTACATTTTGGGTCCCTAAAAGAAAACTATGTTTATATTGTAATTATCGAGGAAATTAAGGAGTATATATGATCGCACTTTCAACACAAGCAGAGACAGTAGCAAAAAAAAGATATTATTTAAAGGATGTGTCTGGTGATCCACAAGAAACTGCTGACAGTTTAATAAAAAGAGTTTCTGAAGCTATTGCTTCTATTGAAATTGAATATGGAAAATCAAAGGTTGACATCCAACTTACAGAAAGAGATTTTTCTAAAATGCTTTCTAGATTAGATTTTGTACCAAATTCCCCAACATTAATGAATGCTGGTACGGAACAAGGAACTTTGTCTGCATGTTTTGTGCTACCTCTTAAAGATAGTATGGAAGATATTATGAAGACAGCTCATGATGTGGCTATGGTTCAAAAATTCGGAGGAGGAACAGGATTCGCTTTATCTGAGTTAAGACCTAAAGGTGATAAAATAAAAACTACTCATGGTGTTGCTTGTGGTCCAATACAAGTATTACAAACATTATCAAGAGTATCTTCTATGATTACGCAGGGAGGAAAACGGGATGGTGCTAATATGGCTGTTATGGATATTCAACACCCTGATATTTTAGAATTTATAGATTGTAAATCAGTTGAAGGTGATATACATAATTTTAATATTTCTGTTGCAGTAAATTCAAGGTTTATGAAAGCTGTAGAAGCTGGATTAGATTACCCTTTGATTAACCCAAAAGATAATTCTATTGCAGGATATTTGAATGCACAAGAAGTATTCAATAAAATAGTATATGGTGCGTGGAGAAATGGTGAGCCCGGTATGATTTTTATGGATAATGTGAATTATGATAATCATGTTATAGAAGAATACGGAGAAATGATAGCAACTAATCCATGTGGTGAACAACCTTTATTACCTAATGAATCATGTAATTTAGGGTCAATAAATCTTGCAAATTTTATAGATACTGAGGGAGTTCCTAAAATTAAATGGGAAGAACTAGGCGATACAGTTAAACTTGCAACTAAATTTTTAGATAATGTAGTTGATGCTAATAAATATGCCACACCAGAAATCGAGAAGATGACTAAAGCTACACGTAAAATTGGTTTAGGTGTAATGGGATTTGCAGATTTACTAGTTCAACTTCGCATACCTTATAATTCTGAAGAAGGAACAAGAGTAGGTAGTAAAATAATGAAGTTTATTAGAGAGGTTTCAGATAAAACTTCATTAAAATTAGCTGAAGAACGGGGTACTTTTCCTGCATGGGATAAAAGTGATTATGGTGAAAACGAAAAATATAGAAATGCTTGTCGTTTAACAGTCGCACCTACTGGAACTATATCTATGTTTGCTGATACTTCTAGTGGAATAGAACCATTATTTTCATTGGCATATAGAAAAATGAATATTTTAGAAGGGCAAACTCTTTTTTATGTAAATAAGTATTTTGAAAAAGATGCAAAAGAACATGGTTTTTACTCAGAAGATTTAATGGAACATCTTTCAAATGGGGGTTTATTATCTAATAGACCAGAAGTTCCACAATGGATTAAAGAAGTATATATAACTTCTCCTGAAATATCTCCTGAATCTCATGTTGGAATGCAAGCAGCTTTTCAGGAATATTGTGATTCAGGAATTTCTAAGACAATAAACTTTTCAAATGAGGCATCAATAGAAGATGTGTATTCAGCATATATTGGTGCTTGGAAATTAGGTTGTAAAGGAATTACTGTCTATAGAGCAGGAAGTAGAGAGAAAGAAGTTTTAGTAAATGCCCATAAAACAGAATCTCATGACGTTAATGATTCATTAGATGGTCAATTAGCATTTAATATTGAAACTAATGATGAACAAAAATGTTGTAACGATGCTATAATAGTTATGGAATCAGGTTGTAAATCCTGTAAAACTTGTGGATGGAGTGCATGTCATATAGCATAATCTTCATTTTTATAAAAAAGTAGTATAATAATAGTAGGAGAAAAGAAATGACCATAGGAAATATGTTAAGAGATAGACAGCAACAGTATGTCGCTACTAAAGACAATACTGGAACTTGGAGAATATTAGATACTTGGCATGACGATTTAACTAAGTTAGATCCAGAAGCTGAAATTTCTGATGACAGTCAAGCAGTAACTGTATTATCTGAGGGAGCTTTTTTAGCTTTAGTTAGAGAAGCTACTAGATTAGGAGTGTTGCAAAATGCTGCTATGATGGAAAATGAAGCTTTAGCAGATCAAATAGAAGACCTTAAAGAAGAAAATGAAAAATTAAAAATAGAAGTCCCAAATACCCCTATAAATAATATAGTAGAAAATGTAGGGTTAAAAGAAAAAGCTATAAATGCAATTGTTAAATTAGCAGCTATAGATGATTTAAAAGAGGTTACTAAAGAATAAGATGAAATTAGCAGATTATCTTCCAGAAGTCCCAAAGATGGCAGCCCAAATGGGGAAGTTAGGTTCGCAAATAGATATTTTTAATGATTTATTATTAAATAAATCTGCGGGTGATACAGGTAGTGGTCCAACATTTGGTGTTGATTATATTGTTAATACTTATGTTAGGAATCAACTTGCATATAGAAAACAATTAATTCAAGATTTACAGACCATTGCATATACTGTAGAAGAATTAAGAGCTCCAATATTACATATTACTGGTGAAGTATTTAGGAGAGGCATTAAATTTGAACCTATAAAAGAAAATCCAGACCCTAAACAATTAAATAGACTTAAAAAATTTATGGATGATTGTAACCTTTTCGATCAAGGTTTGGAAGAAGTGTTACGTCAATTCCATTGGGATTTAAATACTGTAGATGATGCATTTATATACTTTGCAAAAGAATATTATGATGCTGGAGATAAAAAATTAAGATCTAGAGTTACTGAAATAAGGAGAATAAATCCTGCTTTAATAGAATTTGACTTAGATGAAACAGGACTTCCTAAAAACTCACATTTTTTCTGTCCAATACATAGAGAAAAAATTACACAGGTTCCAGCCGAATGTGATGAAGAGAAGTGTGACCAAGAAAAGCAACCAGCAATGTACAGATATTTATATAGAACAGAAGTACATTACTTTTTAGATAGTGAAATTGTTCATCTATCAAAATTTAACCCAACCGAAACTTATGGGTGGTCTCCTATATTAACTATATTTGAAAAGGCATTGACCCTTATAGGTATGGATAGAAACTTATATAGATACTTCTTTGAAAGAAAAGTACCAGCATCTATGGTTATGGTAACTACTGATGATCCAGAAAGTTTGAAACGTGAAAGAGAAGCACTTGCGGCTAGAACAAGACAGGATCCTAACTATATTCCTATGATTGCTGTTTCATCTAGAACTAATAGAGGTAGAGTTGATATGGTAAGATTATTCCACACTCTTCAAGAAATGGATTATTTACCAGTTAGGGCAGAGATTAGAGAAAGAGTTTCTGCAGTATATGGAGTATCTCCAGTATGGCAGGGAGCCCCAGATTCTTTTGGTGGTTTAACACAACAGACTTCTCAATTAACTGTAATGAGTCGTGTGGTAGAAAGAGATCAACGACAGATAATGGAAAAAGTTTTTCCTTCAATTTTAAATAATTTTGGTATTACAGATTACACATTAGTCTTACCTAATCCTGAAGAGAAAGCTGAAGCTACTCGTATTGCTCAATCACAACAAAAATCAGCAATTGCACAGCAATTATTAAACATGGGATTTGATGTTAAACTTAAAGATAATGATGTTTCTATATCTGATATAGATTTCTTAGTAGGTGGTGAACCAGTACCGACTGCTAAACTTCAAGGTGAACAACAAGCACTTGCATTAGAACAAGCAGAACAACAAGCTGCGATGCAGGAAGCTATGATGGAACAACAAGCAGAAGGGGGTGGAGAAGAAGGTGAAGAAGCAGCAGAAGGTGAAGGTGAAGAAGGAGGTGGAGGTGAAGAAGGTGAAATACCTATAGAAGGAAGTATGGAAAAAGCTGTTACAGACGTTCCAGAACGTATAGCTAATTTAAATACAGCTGTTCCTAGAGGGAAACAGAATATAGAAAAAACTATTCCAGAATCCCAACGAAAATTCCAAGGTAGAATGGGTGGTATAACACCAGACCATAATGATAAAACACCTCTAGAAGAACGTGATATAGAAGATTATATGGAGACTAGGGAAAGGAAAGCAGAAGATAGAGCTTTCGGATTAACAAAAACATCTACATGGATAGATAGTTTAGCTGATCAAGGTTATGCTTATCCTATTATTAAAGAGGTATCTCCAAATGGTCAGCAGGTATGGTTTGCCAATAATGGAGAAGAATATGTAGGCAATCTTACAGGAACGGGTGTAGATAAAATTCAAAAGGCATACTTTGGTAACCCAGTATTTTCTGATGTAGGAGGAAAGAAACCACTCGGTGAGGCTTATACATCAGAAACAGGTGATGGCACATCAAAGGCTAAAGCTGAGGATGTATCTAGATATACTCCTGAAGAACTGAAAAATTTAATAGATGATGAGGAAGATGACTAATGGTAGATAACATGAAGTTTAAACAAAAACATTCTAAGTATAAATCTCTACCTAAATCAGCCTCTTCTAAATCCCCCAATGAACCCGGTGAATATGAAGATCATTCATATAAACATAGAGAACAAAGACCAGATGGTTCCACTGTTTATTATTATGATAATGGTGTAAAAGCAATACATCACCCTAAAAATACAGGAGAAAAATATCATAGAAGGGCTGTAAAGCATCATGAGGATGAAAGTAAAAAGGCTTTTGATGTAGATAAATATAAGTCTGCTTTATCCCACATGCAAGCTGCTCATGGTCATGCATTAGCTGCTAGTGATAAATCTGAAGATTCCAAAGTTGAAAAATTATATAAAGAATTTGGTGGTACTGTAGCAGTAGCGTCTGATCCCGGAGTATTCACTAACACTTATAGTGGTACAAAATCTAAGAGGAAAAATAACTCAAATAAAAAAACAGATAAGACAGATAGCGGACCTTTAAAATTAAGCAATTGGTTAGAAAACATAACTGAAAAAGGGATGCCCCCTCCTAAATATATAAGTAAAACAAATGCACTTTCTGATTTTATTGTCAACCTTGTAAAACAAGTATCCATTGATTTAAAAAAACAGGGTAATGAACAAGATACTGAACAGAGACCGGGGGCAGCTTGGGCTGATGAACAAGATGAAATTGCTACCAAATTTAATGAAGATTTTAATGCCAATCCAGAGAAATATGGAATTACATTTGTAGATGATGTAGAAAAAATGGAAACTGATTGGACTAGAGAAAAGAAAGAAAATAAATTAACTAACATGCCTTTCTTAAATGAATATAAATCTAAAGAAGGATTAAGAGAAAACCCCCCACAAGGGGAAAAAGTTAAAAGGGTTTTAAAAAAGAATATTCTACAAGGACCGGGAAGAAATCCTAGGTATGCAAATGATTATTATAATCCTCCCAACAAAAGAAAACCTGACCCAGAGGATTAAAAAGATAAACTCTAAACATATTTTAGATAAATGTGATATAGTGTATAAAGTAATAGTTTAAAGATTAGGAGAGATTGTAATGGTTATACCAGAAAATGCGAAAGAAGAGATAATAAAAAGAAAATTCGCAGGTGCTACTTGGAGTAGTATATCAAGATGGGTTAATAAAAAATATGGAGTTAATATCCATAGAACAACATTTCAGAAGTGGTTTGATAGAGAAATTTCTACAGATGATGAAATAGTAGAATCTGATATGGATGATATGAATGTTGATTTCTCCCCAAAAGCTCATGTTAAACTTACTAAGAAAATAGAAACGTATAAGGGTGAGGCAAGGTATTGGAAAAAAGTTGCAGAAGCAGCAGTTAAGAAAGAAGCTAAAAGAGATCTACTTATAGATTCAATCAAAAAATTCACACCTTCATATAAAGAAGTTCGTAAATACAAACCAAGAAAACCATCAGGTAAAGTAAAAGGTAATAGTGTGCAATCTATGATCGCCCCACTTACAGATACTCACGTTGGGGATAATGTAGAATCAGATGAGATGTTAGGATTGAATGAGTACAACATTGATATATTTAATAAAAGATTACATGGATGGGCGAACCAAGTAATTACCCTAGCAGAACTTAGACGTAATTCCGCAGAGGTTGGTGAGCTTGTAGTTCCTATGTTAGGAGATATGATTAGTGGAGATATACATGAAGAGTTAGCAAGAACTAACAATGATCATTGTATGGGACAGATGATACGAGGAGCTAATCTTATTGCTCAAGCATTAATGTTAATTGCCCCACATTTTAATAAAGTGCGTGTACCTTGTGTAGTAGGTAATCATGGTCGTATGACTAGGAAGCCACCTATGAAAAATAAGTATATGGATTGGGATTATATGTTGTATCAATGGATATCAGTATTCTGTGCTGATCAGAAAAACATTGAGTTCCACATACCTAAATCATTTATGACTACAGTCAATGTATGTAATAGAGATATATTATTAGCACATGGAGATTTCATTAGTGGTGGTGGAAGTGGTACTGCAATCAATAGAGGACTTAGTAACATGAGAAATGTTATGGCATTCCAAAAAGGATTGAAAGATGAAGTTATACAACTAAAAGATAATACTATTAATGAGGGTATACCTGAAAGATTTGAATCTGCGTTGATCGGTCATTTCCATAGAATAGATGAAATAGATATTGGAACGGGAGCAGTACATATATGTGGTTGTATGAAAGGTGGAGATGAGTTTGCTATGCAACGAGTACAAGCTATCAACAAACCAAGACAATTAGTGTTGTATTACCATCCAAAATACGGGGAAATTGGTAAAGAAGTAATCTATTTAAATAGATATGATAATTCTAAGAAACAATTTAACGATATATTACCTGACATTTGGTCTAAAACTTTTAGTTAATTACCTTTAAATTAGTATAATATAGTATGGCTAGTGAACTTACATGGTATTATTTTAAACAAGCAATTTTGAATTCAATTCAAGCTACTGTTAATGAGGTTTTTAATAAATCTCAAGAAAATTGTCCTGTGATTACTGGAACTTTACGTGGTTCGGGTGGAATTTCCCAATCTGATCCCTCTGTTGGGGATTATACTATTTCATATAATATAAATAATGCAGCCCCATATACTCAAGTAGTTGAGGAAGGGGGTTTTGTTAATTCCTATGTTAGAAGAAACAGAACTGGTAGAACTCATGCAGTAAAAGGTTATAATGTAGATGGTAAATTTTTTATAAAGAACGCTATTACTGATGTTTTTAGTGGGGATTATAACATGACTGTTATACAAGCTAATCAAGGTAGTTCTGGCTATTATATAAATATATAAAGAGGAAAAGAAAATGGTAGATTTAGAAAAAGTTACAAATGAACAAGAATGGGTAATTGCTAGACATTCACGAATGGTAGGCAAAGTATTAGATTTAGTTGAAGCATCAATTCCTGAAGGCAATCAATGCGAAAAACTCAAGAAATTACTACAAGTGCCCCTATATGATTTTAGAAATGAGATGTTACGTTTGCAGAATGACGAAATCGATATAGATTTCAATGAATAATTGTATATATAATTTTTATATTTCCATATAAATTAGTATAATATAAATGAACATAAATTTATATGTGTTTTATTACGTTGTAAAAAGGTCGGGGGTGGCTAAGACCAACCTTTTGGTCGATGCAAAATTTACAATAAATTTATAGAAACATAAATTAATTACATATAGGAGGCTATTAACATGGCTGAAGGAGAAATTCTAGATAGGATTGAGAAGCACATGGAAGGCACATCCCTTGGATTGGCTGCTCTCGCAGAAGTGCTACAAAAGATGGATTATAGAATGGAAGCTGATGATAATTATGCTATACAAAAAGCTGAAGAAGATCGAGCTTACTACGAACAAACAGCATTAGTAAAGAACATTGCTAAAGCAGTTTTAGTAGAACTTGCAGATCAAGGTATGGATGTTGATGGTACTAAAGAGGAAAAGGTTGGAAAACCTGATCCTACAAAGAGTGCTAAAGCAACTCCAAATTACATTGGTGATGCAGATGATTCTTCTGAATCAGTTACTCCACGAACAAAGATAGAGGAACAACAGGCTTCTATCCAAGCGGAGAGTAATGAAGATGAAGAAGAAGAACTAAATGGCGAGGAAGATAGATTCCCTGCTGAAGAGCTAGATGAAGAAAAAGCTTATATGGGCAAAAGAATTCAGAATGCGGAAAATGATGATGAAGAAGAAGAAAATGGAGAAGATGAGGAAGTAGAAAAACTACAAAAACAACTTTCTAATTTGCAGAAGCAAATTGCAGGATTAGATATTAAAAAAGCTGTGAAAAACGAATCTGAAGATAGATTACGAAAGATGGGATTTAAGGAAGAGAATGGATTACAGAGACCTAAAATCGTAAGAAAAGACTCAGCTTTTGGAGCAGATGAAATTCCTTTAAAGAAAGCCGAAGCCGCTAACATAAATGATGTAGTGGACCAGCTTTCAAACTTGTCTTACAAGGAACTACGCAGAATGCAGGCGTTCCACAAGCAAGGTCAACTTGAAGGACTTCCAGACGAAATTGCAAGACTTACTTAAATAACAAATTACTAAACTAAACGAAATAATCGAGGAGAAAATATTATGCCTTCATTAGCAGAATATATTGCTCAGTCTAATAGAGGACTAAATCAGTCTGTCTTTGGACCAGAGTACCTTTCTAAAGCGTTTAATGCTGCTAACACAGGAACTGCAGATGCGATCTATACGACCACATCAGCGGATAATGTGTTTACATCTACTTTCGGTAGAAAAGTATGGCAGTCATTAAACAACCAAACTCGATTTTTTAATGCGATTCCAAGAACCGTTTTCGGTAACACCGTTGGTTGGAGGGTAAGAACAGATAGAGGGACACAAAGGTCTCGACCTATTACAGAGACTGGAACACTTCCAGACATTGATGTTTCAAACATCGAGACAATCTCTAGCTTACCTAAAATAGTTTCGACCACATTCGGTGCTTCCGTTAAAGCCATGTACACTGCCCAATTAGAAGGTGGTGTAGGTGACGTTCTAGCATTAGAAAATGAGAATGCACAACTTGATCACATCAAGGAAATGAACCAAGAGCTATTACTACCGGGTTCGGTAGCAAACATTGCCGTTGGTTCAGGAGCAACTGATGCTAACGTAACAGATGGAGCTAATCTAAGGATTGGTGACACTATAATGTTAGTAGATGCTGGAGCAGCTACATCAGCTAACGTAGCGATTTCAGCAATTTCTGGAACAGACATAACACTTGGCACTATGTCAGGTACGCCTGCTGCAGGAACTTCTACTGTTGCAGATAACCTTTCGGTTACTGCAAGAGCTGGACTAACTTCTATTGATGACATTGTTACAATTAATAACAGTGCATCACAAGGAAATGCTGGAGTACAAGTTATGACATCAGCTTATGACTTAACTGTATCCACATCAGGTTCAGAACAAAGAACTTCTGGTTTTAGTGCCGCTGCAGCCGTAAAAGGTAACAGTGGAGTAGGAAGAGACCTCTCTCTAAACTTATTAGATGATTGTATACAATCAATCAGAACTAATGGTGGAGAGCCAAAAATAATTATTATGGGTCACGACCAATACTTTAAACTAGAAAGACTTTTGAATTCACAGCAAAGATACATGGGACAGGAAGAGTACCAAGTTGGAGTAGGTTCTGAAAAGACCTTCCCCGGAACTCGAACTGGACTAGTTCTTGCTACATACCAAGGTATCCCAATACTGCCAGACGCAGACACTACTAAGTCTGAAAAAGCAGCTGGTGGTGCAAAACTAGGCTCTAATGTCTATGTTTTGGATACTGACTACTTAGAAATTGCGGTAGCTCAACCTACTCAGTATATTGAGAACCGTGATTACTTTGCAGCCGATGCGTTGGTAGTCCGAGGTTTGCTATACACAATGGCAGAGTTCAGGTGCTATCGTTTTGACGTACAGGCTAAAATACTAGACTTAAACGCATAAGTCAAATAAATAATTGGAGTGGGTAGGTTTTATATCTACCCACCCATTATTAAATTAAATGAATGTGATGTAATGTAATGGTGAACAATGAGAGTTGTATATGAAAATGGTGTGTTGCAGAGTCTGGACATCCAGACAAAAAGGATGGTCGGAGAAGTGATGAATCTAATCGAAGCTTCATTACCCGACTCTTCAGCAACGACAGCTTTAAAGAAATCAATAAAGCAAGCCATGTGGCGTACAAATCGTAATATTCAAGATGATGTGAACGGCATGTCTTTCACAGATATAAATGTGAACATGGAGAAAATAAAGAATGACTAAACATACTTTTAAATTATCTGATGTAACGGGTGATACTAGAGGGTTAGCCCGACTAGCGTTAGGATACGACTGGAATTACTTGGCAGATGCCGAGACATTTTTGTTTGGAAGCACAGATGAAACTGCTTTCAGAATGCAGAATATAACCGCTGGTACTGGTATTACTACTGGTACAGGCACTCTCTATAAAGCTAATGTTACAGTTGCAGGAGACTTGATTACTACAACTATCGTTATGGATATAACGGGTCTAGACTCAAGTGCTAATACAGATATTATTGGAGTAG
>Ga0080013_1001130_pt1 | contig 36251 bp, 36 predicted proteins | sample ETNvirenome_6_85_FD_69236 | JGI IMG/M metagenome (GOLD analysis project Ga0080013, IMG submission 69236) | Marine viral communities from the Pacific Ocean - ETNP_6_85 (SPADES assembly) (version 2) | ecosystem: Environmental > Aquatic > Marine > Oceanic | place: Pacific Ocean | collected 2013-06-19
AACCCAATCGTTCGTAAAGATATCAATGATAAAACTACTGGACAGAAAATGTCTCTAACTTTTTTCTCAATGCTTATGGAAGTTAATGGAAAAGTTCAGTCTCCAATGCTTCAGTTTCCCAAAGTTCGATTCCCTCGTGGTGTCACCAAAGAGGAATGGAAACTGAAAGGTTTGACTATTTTTGATTGGGAGAGTGATGAGATGCGGAAAATTATTACTACTACTCGCCGGACTCAGAAAACTGGTTGTATCAAGAAATCTGATGTTTCTCTTGAGAGTGACATTGGAACTACTAAAGCTAAATCCAACGATGGTGAGCTGAGTGTTTACGATGCTCCCAACGGTGAAGTCAAATTTACTGTTTCCGAGGATGAGGAACTGATTGTCATTGGCAAGAAGGAGAAAGGTGCCTGGCTGGTTGTCAAGACCCAGGGAACCAAAGGTCATTTCGAAGTCATTCTGGAGAAGATTGCCGAAGTTCTCTTTGACATGAAGGACAAGCTTCCCATTTCTCACGTGGAAACCGTGGAAGATGTCATCAAGATGATGAAGAACCCGGTCTACTTTCCGATTGACAAGGAGACCAAAGAATACGACGACGAGAAATCGCCATCTGCTTTCATGAACTTCTTCTATTACAAGGACAATGCCACCGGAGAAGAGAAGCACTGCAACTTCACCATGCCGATTGGTGGAGGGAAGACCAAAGAGCTTCACTTTTCCGAACTGGACGGAGTTGGATTCGAAGGGATTCCGGTTCTCAACTGTGCTCGTGTTCTGGTTGGAAAAGACCGGATTAACACCCAGTTCAACTTCCGGAGTGTCATCATTACTGAGATTCTGAAGCGTGAGCAGCGGTCTCTCCAGGAGGATACCATCGCCGAGGTAGCCCTTTCCATGGATGAAGAGAAGGTGAAAGCCAGTCTGGCTCTTCTGGAAGCCAACAAGAAAAGGAACTCGCCTCAACGCGCTGGAGGTGTCTCCAAACCCTCCCGGGGTGGTGGCGGTGATTCTCCTCCTCGGGAAAACACTGACATTGACGACCTGCTCAACGGAAGCGTCATCGGGAACGATGATATCGACCTAGAGCTACCGGACAGCGGGGATACCAACCCTTCTGTCCCTGGTCTGGAAGATTAAATATTCAAAAAATATAAAATTATAAATATATTATAATTTTTTATTATACTCTGTTCAAAATATCAGACTAATTTTACTTTCTTTAATACTTAATTTTATAAAATTAAGTATGAGTCAAAAACCCAACAGACTGAGAAGATATCTCTTTCCTTATAAAGAATATTCTGATAATTTCACCGAGTGGTTTGGTCATTATTCTCCTGTAATGGAACCACATTATGAAAATTTTGTCAAACTTTTTGAGGAAAATCCACCAACTTTTATAGAATTTATGGATTATTGTTATGTCAATACCCGTATTAATTATAATTCAAGGAAGAGAAAATACGAATGCCGTATATTGAGTAATTACTAGTTACTTCATACTTCCCATGATTAGTATTAACCCTAAGATAATATATACAAAAAGTAGTAAATACTTTGAGTTATATTTAGAGTCAGATACCACAAGTTCTGACTCTGCCGGGACATAACTTCCTCTGTAAGGTGATATTTTATCGGCAGCTACATTTTTTATTTTTTCTCTTGCCGTTGTCATATTTTTATTTTTTAGCTATTATATCTTTTGTTGAAAAGATATCATAATATTTAATAAAAATATAAATTAAAACAATGTATGATAATGTATTTGTTAGTTGTTTTGGAAGTAATTTATACAATACTATTGGTTTCTTAGAATCTTTAAAAGAAGAAACCAGAGATACTGTTATTTGGAATTCTGTTGGAAATGCATCTTTGATAATTTTTCTTAAAATCAATGGTTTTCAGTTTCACCAGATGGTTCAACAATTAAAGGATTTAAACTTGGCTCATACATTTATGAATTCTTTTTCTCTTATCCCAGAAAACGAACATGAAAAGAAAGAATATATCAGAGATTGGATTGTTAGAAAGATTAATCAAGTTTCTTTGTTTTCAGAAAACACTACTCTGAAAGAAATATATTCTCTGACTAATTTATTCCCTAATTTCTTAGTTTATTCTAGAACTGACAGAGAGATAACCTCTCTTAATCCATCAGTTACTCCTAATTTAACATTAGTAGATTGTTTACTGGCTACTTTGACAGGAGTAGGAACTTATAATACACACCAAATGGAAGATAAGGTGTATTCCAATCTCAATAATATTGATTCCTTTCCCAGAAACAGAATGTTTACTATCAAAAAGGAAATGAAACCTCTTTATTTAGGTAATATTAGTTTTTTCGTAGAACCTTTGGAAGAATCATATTATACTCCTATGTCTAAGAACGAAGATGAGATTTTAGAACAATTTTTAGAAAGAAACAAATTGACGATGGAAAAAGAGAAAAGTTGTGTCATTATCCATTCAGATATTTTTAAAGAAGTGGACGGTATCAAAATGGATAATTTATATAAATCCGGATTTTTACAAGGTAAAAATTTCCTATCAGGTATCGATACTTACAAATCTTTCATGGACCATAAAAATAGTATCTTCAACCAAAATTAGAATTGATTTCATATTATTTAAAATAATATGAAAATGTTGGAGAATAAAGGCAAGAGGTGGAATGATGAAGAAGAAAAAATTTTATTGTCTGAATTAGAAAATGTGGATATGAGATATAAATTGGAAATGCAAAAAATAGCTGAAAAACATAAAAGAACACTAACAGCCATAAAAGCAAGAATAAATCTAATTGCTTATAATTTTCACAAAGAAGGATTTGAAAAAGAGTATATAGTAGAGAAGACAAAACTAACAGAAGTAGAACTAGAAGAAGTTATTACAAAAAATAATATCAACGAAACGAATACTTTAGTCTATAATCTTTTTAAAGATGGTATTTCTATGGAACAAATTATTGAAAGAACTAAATTAACTCATCAACAAATACAAGAAGTAATAGAAGTAAAACAAAAAAAGAAACATTCCAATGAACAAAAATTTGACATTGAAGACATAAAAAATATTACTATGTTAGCTGTTGATAAAGCATTAAAAAGAAATGAAGAAGAAATACAACTAATTAAAGAAAATAACGCTATAAATAATGCAAGGTTTGAAGAAAATATTCTGGAGTTAAAAAAAGGAATGGAAAAAATATCAAATATGACAGAAAAAATTCTAGAAAAATTAACATGAAAAAGAATAATTATGAATTTTTTAAAATTCATAATTCAAACATATAGAAAGGAAAAAATATTAAAATGTCTGACTTTGTTTTGGTGATATTAACATCTGAAGGATGTGGACATTGTTCACAATTCCGAGGCAACGGTGTCCTTGGTAATCAAAAAGCTCTCAACACTTATTCTTTTTTAGAAAGCCATATAGATCCGTTGAAAAATAATTCTAAAATCACTGTCATCAATATTCATTTCGGTTCTATGTCAGGAAATCATTCTCAGATTCAAGTTGTTTCTAAATTCACCAAAACAGGAAGTTATGTTCAACAGGAAAGATATTATGCGGAAAATGGAAAAACATTTGTTAATGTACTCTCCATTGACCGTAAAGAAAAACCAAGAGTTTTGAAGAAGAGTCAACTCGTTCTTGTTGATAAAAAAGAAATTGGTTGGCTTGATTTTCTTCAACAAAAAGTTCCAAAAAATATTGAAAGATATACTTTCTTCTATCCTTGTTTTGTCCTTTTCAGAAAAGATGACTGGAAAAAAGGAGGTAATGTTTTAGGTTTAACAAATGCTGGGTTTGTTATTAGAGACCCTTCCGGTAATTACGGTTTAGAGAAAAACGGTCAATCTTTACAACAAAGAAATGTTTTACCTCAAAAATTAATCATCGAAGCTCTAAAAGGAGAAATTAAATTTGAACCCAACAAAGATTTGTATGTAGAACCTAAAATAGAAGAAGTGGAAGAAATTCAAGTGGAACCTAAAATAGAAGAAGTGGAAGAGAAAAAAGAAGAAGTGGAAGAGAAAAAAGAAGACCAACCTTTTCTAATCAGAGGATATCACGACGAGTAATTATTATATCATAATAATTACATAAAGAAAAACAAAATAAAATTATGCCAACTCAAGAAGATGTGTTTCAATTTTTCTGTGATTTAAGTTTTAAACTTAACCAGGAGGGATATCCGATTTTAGATAACTTGAGACACGAATTTCCTGGTATCCCTTCACAAGAAGAAATTTTAGAAGATAAAGAAGAAAACGAAGTTTTACAGGAGCTAGTTACAGGTGAAGATTAATCTAAATATTTGAGAGCCTTTTCGATAAAAAGATAACAATCGGGATAACTTTTCGTCTCACAGATAAAGGGTACCCTCTTAAACAACCTAAATAAAATCGCCAAAAGTCTCGGGTCTTTCCAGATGAAACCTTTGCCCAAAATTTCATGGCGGTCTTTTCGGGCTCCAAATTTTTCTTTGCTGTCATTAAGGTGAATTACCCGGAGATATTTTAAACCTATCTCTTTCGAAAACTCTTTTTTGAACCGAACGATTTCGTTTCCATCTGACAAATCAAAATCTCCGGCTGTAAAAAGATGACAAGTATCAATACAAATACCTATGTGGTCTGAGATACAATTACCATGTTTGTCTTTCTTTTTTTCCAATTCTTGGATGATATATTTCATTTCTGATATGTTTCTGGGGACTTTTGACCCCTCTCCGGCACAGTTTTCTAACATCAACATCCCAAGACCTTCCGTTCCATCTTTGTAAATCTGATAAACACTCTCAACAACTATATCCAAAGTTTCTTTCAAATCTCTTTTCACTTTATTAGAAGTGCAGGTTCCTGGATGAATCACCACACCAGAAACCGGAAACTTGTTAATATGCTTCAGTTCATTTATAATTTTATGTTTACAATATTGTTTAAATTTCTTGTCACAAGAGAGATAATTTGTTAAGCACGAATGGATAAAAAATCCCCTTTTTCCAATAATTTTAGAAGCTTCTTCTACATCTTTTGAGTCAAGGACTCTAGATTCTCCACCACACTTGTTTCCGAGATAGACTTGAATAACATCAATATTATCGGCTAGCGAAGTTATTAAATCTGTTAATGTTTCGTCTTTAGTGAATGAAACATGGGTTCCTATTTTCAGTTTCATTTTAGATTAATATTAATCTAAAATTTTATCATTTTTAAATCAAATTAGAAATAAAAGAAAACAAAGATTATTAATCCTACTAATAAAGCAAACAAGAAAGAAACCCATAATATATTTTCTCTTCCATTATCACTCAATAAAGTGTTGTCAAGATTGGCCTTTCCTTGGGTGGTTGGTTGACCAGAACCCGAACCAGAGAAGCTCAATAAATAACCCCCGTCTCCAACAACCCAACCCGGTTGAGTCACAAAAATAAAGAGATAGATAAGAGACCAAGAAATTAAGACATACAGAAAACATAAATGATATTTACTAATCATAACATTATTAGTTTCAACATAATATGTAACCTTATCACTTGCCATTTTTATTTTAAAAAAAAAGATTTTTATTCTTTTTCTTAATCTCTTTTTTCTTCTTTTACTCTTATTTATTAGTAATAATAAATAAGTTGATAAATTTACTTCTTGGAGTGGTTGTAAGCGGTAATCTTGCTTAACTTCTGCTGGAGCTCACGAGCCATCATGATGTTATCTTCGTCCTTGAGATCCTCACGCTCATCCTCGGTCAGGAGCTGAGGAGGGATACGGTAGAAGTTGTTGAAAACCATCATAGTGGTGTAAAGGAGACCGGTGTCCTGGTCATAGACAGGCTTTCCGGAACGGCGGTCGACACGACTAGAAACACGGGCAAAAGCCGACTTGCTTCCAACAGACATGTTTTCTTTGATGCGTTCGGTCTTCTCAGAAGGGACATCAGGAGGAATCTTGCGTTTGGAGAGGTCCTCCTTGCGAAGGGTATATTTGGTGGTGCCAAAAGCGGTTTTCATACGGCTATCAGGGAGGAAACGACCGGCAGAGTCAGGTGTCTTGAGTTCGTTAGCCTCGATGTAACGAGAGATAAGAGAGGTAAGGATACCCGAGGTTGACATACGCTTGCTGATGAGGATGTTGATATGGTCCTTGAGTTTATCTCCCTTGGGCTCAGTAGGGTCAAGGGGTCCAAGGTTGGCTCCCTTGTAGAAAGCAACAAGCTGGTCAGAGACATAGAAAAGAGAGTTGAGCTGGGTGTTGGTGCGAGTGGTCTTGCGTTTGCGGTTGGCGAAAATTTTACGGAGCTCACCAAGCTGGGAGACGTAAGCAGAAGAATATTTGCTGACGTCACTACGCTTGATGGTGTGACCACCAGGGATCTTGAGAGGCTGGTTAGCAGGGAGCTTACCAAGTTCCGAAGTCAGACGGACGATTGCCTTGTGGGTCTGCTGGAAATACTTGATGTGCTCAGAAAATTCTTTGGCCGAGCAAGGGCCATCAGAGCGAGAAGCAGCTACCGAAGTGGGTGAGAGTGCGGATGCCATTTTTATTAATGGAATCTTCTTTAAACCTTTTTCCGGTATTTTCCCTTATTGATTACAGTTATTTTATTTTTACCGAGAAGTTACCCCTTCTTCATATTTTTCTTAAATCTCTGACAACTTGAGAATCAAAAGAAAAGAAAGTTTTGATTCCTTGAGGTGTCACCATACCAATAGATTCAAAATGAGCTTCCTCAATATAATTAATTAATACAGTATTTCTTCCTTTCAATAACAATTCATTATCTCCGGTTTTATATATTTTTCTATTCTTTTCATTAATAATAATAATATCTATATCAAATTGGTTGGATATTAATTCTAAGTAATACATATTCAACCATTTTCTAGAACATAAATGATGTTTCATGTAACCTATATCCATCTCTTTTAAAAATTTACTCAATTCTTCAATTTCTCCTCTGCTCAAATTTTGATAATATGTCTTTTCATCTTCCTTTTCATCTAAAACTTCGGATAGATTTCTTCTCATCATATCAGACATCTTAATCCTTTCATTAAATCCTAATTTTCTATATTTGTTGTTAAAAGAATACAAAACAGAGTGAAGTAAACAAGAACCATCCCCGATAGTATCTATGGTGACAAATCTGTACGGGAGACCTTCTATTTTAAAATTTTTCCTCATTTTTTATATTTCATATTTATTATATTGATATGAAATATATAAATTTCTTAATTATCCTCAACTTGCATAATTGTAGCACTGGCGTGAAGACGCTCTTCTTGGGTTTTAGGATAACTGGTAAAAACAAACTTCTTGGTGTGGGATAAAAGTGAGAAAACCAAATATTTGTTACTTGTTTTGTTCTTGTCATCCAGAGTAACAGTCACTGACCCAGAACTCAAGTTAACTCCAGGAACAAACTTTCTGGGGTCATCTTTCATTAAAACACTGTTCTTCCACAGATTGAAACCAGGAGTACTAGGAGTATTGGTGAACTGGCTCAAAGAATAACCTCTCTCGGTTTTATAACTGGATTTGTTGTCAAGAACAATACCAATAGAAGACTCGATTCTGGTGCTTTTGACAGGTGAATGGTCAAAAGTATCATGAGTGTAATGAAGAACAATAGATTTTTCTGTCTCCGAATCTGTTAAATTTTGAGCTCCCCAATAAACAGTATCAACCGGAAGAGTGAATTTGGAATCCACTTTCAAATTAACCTTCTTTCCGAGAACGGTTTCGTTTTCATCTTCAATGTAGTAAACACTTCTGGTGAAATATTCTTTCTGACCATTAGTTTCGTCCTTCCGACAAGAAACATAATCACACTCCTTAGTAGTTAAAGTGGTATACAGACCTTCCATTTCAGGAATAGGGATACTGTCCATGTTACCAGAAACTTCGATAAGAGATTCGTCAAACTCAACCGTCTCTCCTTCCGAATTTCTAATTAGAAGAAGTTCAGAAAGTTTCAGTTTGAACTCAATAATATGTTCAAGTCTATCATTGTGACCACAAAGATTTAAAGGAAAGGCATCACTCTTATCCCTGGCATAACACCAAGGAATGTAAAGAGAAATAAATTCCTTACGAAGATGGTCGGTCCAAGAAGTCAAAGAATCACGGTTACCAACCTCCTGAGAAATAGTTTTCCAATCCTTACGGAGCTTGAGTTCGAAGTTAAGAAGCTTGTCATTTCCAAATTGAAGCTCTACATCGTTAAAATAAAGTCTATATTCTCTGATAAGGTTAATAAATAAATCATCACAAAATCTAATTTCATAACCTTCCTTTGCTTTGATTTCAGGAGTAATAGTAGACATCATGGAACGATGAAGAGAATGATATGGGAAAATTTTAGAACGATAGGTAACGTGTTCTGGGTTGGTAGGAACATTCTGGTCTGTCATAGATTCCCAAGAACTCTTATACCATAAAGTCTTCTGTTTTCCACGTTGGTGAACGCTGTAAAGGACATTATTTTTATCATTTAAATCTCCTGGGTTTCCTGTGGGAAGGTGCATCTCCTTCTGGACGACCGAAGAATCTAACAGATTTTCATACTTGTTAATTTTGTTCGACATTTTGTAATCCAAACCATTTAAACATTTTCTTTGTTAACTCTTTTCATAATATCGTCAACACTTTCATCTAAATTAGAAGTTACGTAATTTTTGTACATTATCTCTAATTTGATTCTTGATAAATCTAGATAGTTTCCGTCAGGGTCAACAAAGATTTCTAATAGTTTTATTAATTCTGAATCAGAATAACTTCTAATAAAGGAAGGGATGTAAATATCTCTCTCATCTATCATTTCTTCTTCTCCTAGAATTTCTTCTTCTACAGGGGAAAGAGTTTCATCTAACAAAATACTAGGTTTGCTCTTTATTTCCATTTCTTCTTCTGATTCCTCTTCCGAAGACGACTCCTCAGAAGAAGAGGAAGAATCCTCAACATATAATTCTTTGATAGTAGTCATATCAGAATTATGTTTTAATTTATTGAGATAAGACATATATTTTTCCAGATAATAAGCATCAATATCGTTGTCTTTCATTTGGAATAATTCGTCAATAACAACTTTGTCGTTTTCAAAATTTAAGATAGTTTTGATACCTTTAGATGTCTTGATACCTCCAGTTTCAAAACCTTCTCCTATTTTCAATCCTGTCAGAGAAACCGGAGTATCAGTTTTAAAAATCATTACATACGGATATTCTTTCTGATGAATCATAGTTTTGATAATAGATATTTCTGTGCTCCAGCTTCTACAAAGAAAAACATTAAACTTCATAATATTGGACAGAAAACCTAATAAGATATCTTCATTTTTACACAAATCACTATCAATAGAGTTATACAAATTTTCCGGAGATAAATTATTTCTTCTATGTAAATTAAATTGTACCATCTCTAAATATTGTTCAGCTTCTTTTCTCATCATGACATCTTCTTCTTCACTCATTAACATTTCTAAATTTTTAACCTTTTCCATATAAATTTTAGTAATATATCTCTGTTCTATCATATCTTTCAAAAAATTAACATCTAATAATGAAAAAATATTAGAGTTACCCATAAAAACTTTTTTAGTCTCGGTAGAAAATAACGGATAACTCACTTTCATATCTAAATATTTATCATCGTCGTTAATTTTCTTGATAATAATCAAATCAAAAATACTTCTTCCTTCCCCCATAAATCTGAGTTTAAATTGAGATTTCATGTTTGACATTTCATAAGCTTCCATGATTTTTTTATACAGACCTGTGTTAGTTTCTTGACTTGGCATGGACAAGAATTTTTTTAACTCCTGTTTAAAATCTTCTAACATTTTAGTTCTATCATCTATATTAGAAGTCTCTTGATATTCTTTAGAAATAGCCATCATCAGTGCATCTAAAGAACACGGATCTGCTCCAAGATTATTGATTTTAACAAACTTTTTATTACTGAAACTAGTGTGTAATAAAGTATAAATATCCTTTGAATTTGGTAACGGATACACTACAGAACTCATTTTTTAATATACCATATTATTTTATCTAATCTTATATTTGGTTATTATCAATTGTAATTATGATTAATTACAATCAAATGAGATAAGAAGATTTGTCAAAAGTGTATGAAACTGTATCATCTTCCAAATATATCAGTGGTTCAAAAGTTCCGTCAGAATGTTTCATCAACAAAATGAATTCTTCTTGGTCACCTATCATTAATTTTTTCTTTCCATCAAAGATTTTGATTCCAATATCGAAATGAGTTACTACATCTTCTATAGTTTTAATTTTCTTAGAGATAATTTCAACCATTCCAACTCTTTTGTCAAAATCACCAATCCTATATTCATCATCAAGTAGTTTCAAAACAGAATGATGAAGAGAGTAATTCATATCTATAGTGGCTACTCGGTAAACATTGTCTTGGAGATAATAAATTTTTTCAATCTCGTCGTCTCCTTTGGCAATGATTCTACCGTTATCTTCAACACCTTGGTCTGTATTGACAAAAAGTCTCTCCAATTTATATTCTTTTTTGATTGGTTTATCCACAACACTCATACCATATGAGAACAGATTCAAATAATTAGTTTCAGATTGTGACATTAAAATATTGACAACTCGAGGTTCTCTAATATAAACTTTCTTCATCCCAACCAAAGGATACAGTTCTTCTAATTTTACCAAATATTCAATCTGTTGTGAGACAGTTTTACTGTCTTCAATATCAACAAAAACTTGATTCTTACCACCTTTTTTCAAAGTGATAGTATTCCAAACAACCTCATTCTTTTTTAATTCTTTGAATATATTTTCAACTTTATCTCCATTAATAGTATAATAGACCATTTCTAATTTATATTGACCTCCACGAGATTTATACTCTTTATCAATCTGTAGAATGGTATTGGCTAATTTTTGCAAGTTTTCTCGAGAGCTCCAAAAGAAAGAAAGACTAATCATAAAAGTCAAAGTTAATTTTTCTTTACTCATATCATCTGGAAAGAAACTCTTCATTCCATCTAAAATCTTTTCCGTGTCCTCTCCTTTAGTTTCTTCCAGTAAATGAAATTTTTCGTTGAATTTATAAAATCTGGGCGTAGCCAATCTTCTCTTAAATTCTTCTGAAAATTCTTTGTTGGGTTCCACAGAAAGCACCTTTTTGATTTTAGAGTTGTATCCAAACTTGGCTAAATCACCACCTTTACCAGCCCCGATATCAATTACGTATCCTTCAATTTCATTGATTAGTTTACTTTTAATGAAGGTATTGTTAAATTCTCTCATCAAAACTGTGTCCATTCCCCTAAGAGTTTCTTCGGTGATAGGATTGTTTTCTTGGTAACTTCTAACAATTTCATTAACCGTTTCTGTTTTGTTAGGATATTTTTTGTCACCTCTAATTCTTTCCGGTTTCAAAATTATTCTATCCTCTTCGAATACTGGAAAGAATTCTACAATTTTACCTTCCATCGATTCTTCAAAATCTAAAACAAATTGTAAATCTTCAAATATCTTAGATTGTCTATCGTAAGAATATATTTTACCTTCTTTAACCAAAAAGTCCATAGACCTTTTTTCCACCGGTTTGAATTTACAAACATCCGGGTATTTGGATAGAGTTCTATCTCTCTTTGGTTTCATTTGACCTTCAGCAACGTAAGGTGAAAAATTAGGAGTAAAAATATAACCGTCTTCTTGATAAAGTATTTTTTCTTTGCCAGAATAACATTTGTTAAATCCCTGATAGAAACTTTCAGAAGTTTGACCCAAATTAAAAATTCTCTTTTCTAAAATCTTCATTTCATTAACTCCTTTACAAACTATTTCCATATTGTAAATATCTTTCAAATATTTGATACGGTCAGGATAGTTCTTATTAACAACAGATTCTCCTTTGTAAGAAATTGTGTCAAAAGGAAGGAAAACGGCTTTGAATTCAAACCCAGACCCCTTTTTTAACTTTTCTCTGATAATATATTCACCGGCAAATATACTTCCTTTCAAATTTTGAAATTCTTCGGTTAGTTGACAAACTCTAATTTTGTCCCCTTTTTGATTCATTAACCAGACTCCAAATTTATAAATAACTAAGAAAAATTGAATTCCATCTGCTTTGATAGAAACTGAAAACCCTCTTAAAATAGATTTGGGTTTAGTCACGTCCTGTTTCAATAAATCCCTGGGCCTAGAAACTAAATTGTATTTAATTTCGTTATTAGAAGTTATTCTCCCGTTACTCAATTGTTGATTACAAAAAGAAATAGTTTGTTTCAAATAATTGGTGATGACATTAAAATAAAACGAAATTTTATCTCCAAATTCTCTTTCGTTATATTTTTCAGGAGAGATAATTTCTAACTCCAATTCATAACCAATATTTTCTTCTCTAGTAACTTTGGTTAAGTCAATACTAATATTACCATCTCGGAAAGATATTCTTTCTTTTTCTCTTTTGAAATCATATTTACGAATGTCGGATTTGGAAGCTTTTTTAGATTCTTCCTTAGAGAGATGAAATTTTATAGTTTTGTTATCCAAGTTTAAATATTCTTCTAATTCTCTAGTTTTACTAGTGTCTGTATAAACACCGTCTTGTTCAGTAATTCTTCTTTCTTTGATATAATAATCGGTGGAAAAGGAATCTTGTTTTTCTAATTTAGAGCAAAGTAGTTCTTTCAAAAGTTGATAATCGGATTCGTCAATAGGAGTAATTTTAGCTTCAATTTCTAGATTATCTTTCTCGGATAATCTAGAAACAAAGATAGATATTTTCTTGGTCACATCATATACAGATGTCATCTTTTTATTTCTTTTAAAATAAAAGAATATCAATTTTATGTTATACTTTTATTTTAGTACAAGTTTGATAGGAGTTTAAAGTAATATGATATAAAATGAGTCAAAATATATCTTCTGTTGAAAAATTTAAATCTAATCTTCTCATCATGATAGATATTGTATCTGAAATGTTTGAGGAAGGTTATGATAACAAAGTTATCGGGACTGATTTTAAACTGCTCCCTGTTCTCAAAATTGTCATTTCCAAAACATCAAGTAATTACATGTTGAAGAATTTCATCAGGAAAACCAATAAATACTGGGATAAAATTTATGAAAAAGACATCGAATTCTTCAAAACCCTTGGATTGGATCTTTTTAACTTGGTTAAAGATAAAGGAGTTGAAGAATACACCAAAGATTCTGACGACGGATTTTTAAATAGGATTTCTGGAAATCATGTTGATTTATTCAAAGAACTTATGGAAGGTGAGTATGTTGTTGATGGAGAAAAAGTTTCTATTCTAGATGATGAAAGAAAAGATGATATTTGGAAAATTCTCCATTCTTTTGTTAAGATTTCTGTTGTTTATATTCATCAAGAAAGAAAATACCAAGATGGAAAATATCAAGTAGAATTCTTCCCAGAAGTCAAAGTCAAGAGTAATGTTTCTAAATGGAATATCAAATCAATTAAATTTGAGTAATATTTTCATAAAATATGAAAATATTTAACTTGGAGGAGTCACATCATCGTCCAACATATGATTATGGTAAATAACAAAAAATAAAGCAATCAGAAACAAATAGGTAATAATTATTCCAGGAATCCCAAGTTCATCAAAATATTTGTCTTCTTTTTTCTTCCCTGTTTTTGTTGAAGAAGTCTGGTCAGCAAATTTAAAAATCCATAACCCTAGCAAAGTCAGACCTGAAAAAGTCAAGAAGAAAAAAACACTTGTCATAACTTCATAACCTATACTAGTCTTATTATTATATCTAGATATTGTCAATTCTTGTGTCATTTTATAATACAAATTTTATATAATTTTGAGAAACCCAAAGAGAAGAGAAAAATGATAATAAATATAATGATTTGTAAAATAAAATATGGGAGTGGAAGGATTCAAAGGATATCTTTTACATAATTTGCCATGGAAGAAAGCATTCCTAACCAAAAAAATAAGTAAAGTTTCTTCTCTATTTATGGATTTTAATAGTCTGATTCATGCAGCTAAGGGAAAAATATATTATCCTGGAATGACAGATAATATGGTAGATGAAGAGAAGAAAGAAATGGAAAAAAGAAGAGAGAAATTATTGAAGAAAAGTAAGCAAGTTTTGCAGAATGAGCATATCTCAACGGTAATCCAAATGCTGGAAGAAGTTGTTAGAACATTCAATCCTGTTGATAATCTCTTCATTGCAGTTGACGGTGTAGTCAATAGTGCCAAGATGACACAACAGAAAGGACGCAGATTTGCAGCTGGTAAAAGAAACAAAGAAGATAAATTATTGATTTTTGATGGTAATGCTATCACCCCTGGAACAGATTTTATGATAAAATTAGACGAAACTTTAGAGAAATGGTTTCATGATAACCACTCTTCTCTGTCAAAAAAAGTAATATATTCCTCTCATCTATCACCTGGAGAAGGAGAGCACAAAATCTTTGATTATATTAGAAGAGGAGATTATATTAAAGGTGAAGGAATGAATATTATTTATGGTTTGGACAATGACTTAATTATTTTGAGTGCTTTGTCTCCAATGGAAAATTTTTATATGTACCCAGAGGAGAAAAAACAGAAAGAGATGATTCATGTTGATAAATTAAGAGAGTCTATTATCGAAAGAATGGAATTTCCTGGATGTGACAAAAAACTATTAATCCAAGATTTTTGTGTAGTGTCTACCTTCTTAGGAAATGATTTTCTTCACAAATTTCCAAACTTTCTTAAATTAAGTAGATCTTTTAGATTTATTTTTGATATTTACAGTATCACTAAAAAACACTTAACAGATGAAAATAACAATATCAATTGGTTAAATTATCTAAATTTTTTAGTGGTGTGTGATAATTACAACAGTAAGAAGAGAGGAAAATATTTTACTTATATTAATTACTATTTGGAAACTAAAAAAGATGAAAAGTATACTCCTTATCCGGAATATGAAAATAACATATTTAGTAAAGATGAAGGTGGACTGGGTTTCAATATGAAACAGTTTTCACAAGAATGGTATTCCAAACAATTTAACCCTGACATGATTCAATGGGACGGAGAAATAATGGAAACATACACCTCTGAATCAATAAAAGAAATGTGTATCAATTATCTACAAATGGTTCAATGGGTTCAATATTATTATACCAAAGGTCATAGATATGTGAGTGATTTTATGTTTTACCACTATACTTATAACCCGTTGATGGGTTCTGTTATTACAACTTTATCTAAATTAATAAAAGAAAATAAAACAGGTATTTTGAGAGATGTGGTTCGTAATAAAGAAGAAATGGAAATTACACCAGTTCATCAACTCGTATCGGTTTTACCCAAAAGTTCGAATGATTTGCTTCCAAAAGGATTCAAAAGATTCTACAATAAATTTCTAGATATCAATCCGGATAATTTTAAAATTTCAAAAGAAAATACTTTCCAAGATTTCCAAGCTTATGCAATTTTACCTTCATTAAATGTTCCTCGTGTAATTATTGAAATGACAGAAGATGGAAAGAAAACTCCTAAAAATTTAAACGAAAAAGAAGATTTGATTTTATACAAGAAAATAGAAACTCCTCGGAAGGAAAAGAAAAAAAGAGCTAAAATTGATAAAACAGAATTTGATTATTCTGTTTCTTTAGAAGAATTATTATAATTCAATTATAATAATTACACCATTGTCTCTCCCTGTGTATCGGTACTAGCTGACTCTCTAGGTTGTCCATCAGTAAAAGAATTTCTACCAAAAGATGAATCTCCTCCTCTGAAAGAGGGATTTCCAAAAGAGTTATTGAAGGTATATTCTTCTTCAACTTGTTCGGTTTTAATCCTCTCAATATTATTACAAAAAGTTTGGAAAGCACCTTGTAATGTTTCAAACTCAGAATAACTACCGGCTAATTCTAAAAACAACCAACCCTCTGATTTGAGATGATTCATTCTTAATTTTCTGGTAATGGCTGTTTTATCAAAACTAAATAGTCTAACCAATGCGTTTGACATAGTTACCATTAAAGATATCCCCCAACTAGCCCAATAAATATTATTTTTGTGTTGTTTTTGGTCTTCTTCGTCAGAATTTACATCGAATGTTTTATCCTGTATCGAAATTAATGCCGGGACAATAATAGAACCGACCGTCGTTAATCCAGAAAAGGTCATAAACCAAAAACTAGATCTTTTAGCTCCAATCTCAATTTTGTTTACCATATTAACATATCTCTCTCTTAAAATATCTTTACTTCTACCGTCTAAGGTATCGTCTTCTTGACTTAAAATAACTTCAAATCTTTTTTTGAAATCTCCTCGATTGACACACCAACTGATACTACTACACATTTTTAATGTTAATTATTTATAATTATCGATTATTGGACTAAGGTGTGTCTTCTTCCTGCTCCTCTCCTTGAATGGAAAGGATACGTTGGAACCAGCTTAGAACTGCTAAACCTACCGCAAATATTATACCATAATATTGTGAGGGTGTCGGTTTTTTTGGAAAAGTAGTTTCCTCTACAGGGTTAGCTGTAATAAGAACTAAACTATACCAACCTAAAAGCCAACCAACAATACCCATTATCAGTCCTGCATAATGATTAATATTTAATTTAAGTGATGGAATCGCCATTATTTTATTATAGTTATAAAATATAAAGGAAATATAAAATGAATACTTCACAAAAAATTATAGGAACTGGAAAATATTCCAAAGTAATAGAAATGATTAGTCCAGAAGGAAAAAAAGTGGCTGTGAAAGTTATAAAATCAGAAGATTTAAATTACACTGAAATAGATATGTTAACTCGTATCAAATCTCCTTATTTGGTCAGAAGTGTTAAACCAATTGTTAGAAATACTGATTATGGGGAAGGAGTAGCTTTAGAACTTAAAGAAAAAAATTTATTGAATTTTGATATTTCCCAAATCCCTCCGGGACAGCTTAAAAGGATGGTGATGACATTAATTTATGGTCTGGAATGTATTCACAAATCAGGGTTCTTGCATTTGGATATAAAACCTGGTAATTGTTTATATGATTATCAAGATAGTTTATATACTTGTTATATTTCTGATTTTGGATTTTCTATTAGCTGTGAAGATGTTTACAAAGGGATAGAAAAAGACAACAGAGTTGGAACTATGAAATACTTTCCTTACGAGACTTTAGAAAAAACATCACCTTTTATCTATAACGACAAATCAGATGTCTGGTCTTTAGGGGTTACTATTCTAGTTTTTCTTGGGTTTAAAATAAAATTAAATTTTGGTATTATGGAAAAAACTAATTCTAAAACATCTATTGTGAAACAATTTTGGGATTCTTTAGATATTAATAAAGAAGTAGAAAATGTTGTTAATAATTTAAATATTTCAGAATTAGATAAATTAGATTTATATGAAATGATAACCAATATGTTAAAAAAAGAACAAGTTGACAGAATCTCTAGTAAAGATTTTAGTAAACTAAGATTCTATACAAACAACACTTTAGAGAATTCTTGTTATTTGGAAAAAGGTAAAGAGTTTTTATACATCCCTTATTCTTCGAGTTATGTTTTAACCGGTATCAATTGTCTTAGAAATTATTTCAAAAATATTTATTATCAATCCCATCCAAAAGTATATTTCTTAGCTGTAGAGATATTTATTAGAATTATGAATATTTCAGATATTGAAATCTCTAAAGAAACTCTTGATAAGAATATTAAAAACTCTTTCTTAGTAGCCATGAAATACTATAAAAATATTAAAATTAGTAGAAACGAATATATTGCTCTAGCCAAGGATGGATACAAAATGATTAAATATTTAGAAGGTTCTATCGCTCCTAATAAATTTTATCAAGAAGCAGAATATGTAGAAGATTTAAAACTTTTTGATGAGATAGTCTTAAAAAATTATAATTTAATATCTTTCTACAACTTTTTAGAACCAGATAAAGTATTCCAATTCTTTAGACAAAACTACTCTTACGACAAATTACAAAAGGATAAATTAAAAGATATGAATCAATTATTTGGATTAGGAATTCCTGGTAAGAACACAGAATCAATGATTGAGAATGACAGAAATATTTTCAGTTACAAAGACAATTTAATAAAAACAGAGACTAAGATTATGGGAGAAAATGTCAAAAATATTACTAAGTTGAGAAGTTTGGAAGAACAATTTAGAAAAAACATCATCAACTACCTGACATCAACATTTCAATTGGAGAAATATGAGAATATCTTTCAAAAAGTTAAAGATACGAAGAATATATACGGATTGTATTTAGATTTTTTTAAAGATAAAGATGTTAAAGTATACGATATATTTTTGAATCTGATACCTGAGATAAATTATTATATTATTACACAAGACACATTTGGAAATTTAAAAACTTATGGTAAAGAGTCAAACAATAATATTATTTTTATTTCAGAAGAAGGAAATTCCAGTTTGATTAAATTAGATGCTAACGGCAGGATGGCAAAACACTATTATAGTAACTATAATCAAAATTTAGAAGAATATTTCAAAAATAAAAATATTAATTACAGTAATGATTATACATTTGGAACGGTTAAATTTTGTAAGATTCCAGAATTGTGTATTCTTTTTATGATTTACCTTTCCGAAATAAAAGGTTTAGTTGATTATGATATGATTTTCATCGAAGATAAAACTTTGAAAATTATGTTAAATTTATGTATAGTTGTGTATGATTCAATCAAAAAATAATTTATAAATATTATAAATTATAATAACATGTTACTTAATTTTATACCTCTTTTTGTTTGTAATTTAACAGGAGAATTTCTAATTTTTTGAATTATCTTCTCTCTCCTAGTTGGGGATAATAAAATTTTACTATTAGTAGCAATTCTTTTAGGTTCTTTTGTTGTGTACTTTACAACTAATCCAACTATTAAAAAAAGTAAGATAAAGGATGTATAATTAATAATCAATTGAGTGTAAACATTTTTATTTTCTTCAACCCCTAAAACTTCATATAATCTATCAATGATGTACATTTTTAATTTTAAATCTTTATATTATATTTTTTTAGTTTAATAGAAAAATAATAATTTAAACAGGTTAAATCCCCCTTCCTGTTTTAAAAAGGTATAAAGAAAAAATAGAATAAAATGTCTGGAAAGTATAACCGTGTCGGAAGCAAAAAGGGTCCTCTTGTCATTGGAGGCGCTCTCGCCAAGATTGAACAGGACCCCTCTTTTGTCTATGTTCCTATGTATCGGATTGCCGGTCCAGAGGACGAAGTAGTTGGGTGGCTCAAAGAAAACCATCCCGACGAGGCCAAGGCGGCTCTCAAGGGTGCCTATACTAAAGCTAGTCTCAAAAAGAAAGATGTCATGGCTGCTTTCGAAAAGGAAGTCGATTCTGCCTCCAAGGAGCGTCAGGAAGTTTCTACTTATCGCAACGAGATGAAACAGGTCAACCTGATGGTTCTTGTCAAGCTCCTCCAGCTTTACAGCCAGGGTAAACGCTCTGGGGACTCGGAGCCTTCGGAGAAGAAGGCGATTAAGTCTCTCAAGGAGAAACTCGCTGAAATTCAGAAGGAGAAGAAGTTCCTTGATGTCACGTCGATGACGGAGAAGGGAACCGATGCCAAAAAGGTTGCCCTCAAGAAGGGTTCTCTCAAGCGTCATCTTTCGCAGAACAAGAAAGACATTTTCCACCATGTCATTTACAACCCGTCGTCTAAATCTTCCATTGACGGTATCAAACACTTCATGTCTCTTTACGGGACTTTCACTGATGAGCAGATGGGTACTATTGTTGAGGCTGTTTCGTCAGGCAGCATTGTCAATCTTAACAAGGCCAAGTCTCCTACTCGCTCTCCTCTCGTCTCCCCTAAGCGTGCCAGATCTTCCAAGAAGAAGGCGGCTCCCATTGAGGATAACGACCTGGATGACCTCCTCGACGCTCTCCCTGTCAGTTAAATTACCAATTATTCATAAAATTTATTTTATGAATAACAAAAAAATACTATAAGAAAAAAAATTAATTTTTATTGTATATGGGAAAATCAATAAAAATTATGGAAAATGGGCTAAGAAATATATTACGAAAAAAAGAGAAAAATACAAGAAAAGAAATTCCAAACCGTATTATCAATGATAATATGTCAGAAATACCCAATAAAATAAGGGTTATCTATGAAAACAAGATAAACACTCATCATATCAAAGAAGTCATCACACATAGACTTAAAATGTTGGGTGATTCTGAGAATTTAAATATTTTTTTAGAAAAGGAAATTAAATTCTCAGAAATATATGATAAATACAAATCTAAAGATGCTTCAGAATTGTATTTAGATTTCTGTAGTAAATATATACTTATCGAGAGAATAAAAAATATCTCCAACGAGTTTAAATGTAAAGGGTGTGGGGTTAATTTAGAAGATTTGAATGAAGAGAGGGAAGGGTTTTTAGTTTGTGATATTTGTAATTGTATCAACAGTTATTTGATACCAAACCAATATGTTAGAGATATTGAAAAACATATGTTCTATATAGATGAAGATACCAACAATTTTATTAAAATATTAGATAAGTTTGAAGGTAAAACTAATTTAATATTGGATAAAAGTTTTTTTGACAAACTTGATGATTATTTTCTTGAGATAGGAGGTATCATAGGAGAAGAAGTCAGAAAAATACCCGTTAACAGTAAGGGTAAAAAAGATGGAACTAGTAGAAAAATGTTATGGAACGCTTTAGAAAAAATAGGTTATTCACAATATTATGATGAAACTAGTTACATAACAAATTTGTATTGGGGTTGGGATTTACCAGATTTAAAAAATTACAAAGACCAAATTTTGAGAGATTACCAAAGCACACAGAATGCATGGAATATTGTTAAAATAGAATATAAAAGAACCGCTTCTTTAGGAACTCAATACAGGTTATATGTCCATTTGATGGCTGTCGGGTATCCATATTGTGAAAAAGAGGATTTTAAAATTCAGGAGAACGTAGAATCTTTAAGATTACATAACGATGCTTGGAAAAAAATGTGTGAAATGTCTAATATACAATATTGTCATGTTACAAATTAGTTTTCACCAAAATAAATACCTAAATTTCTTAAAAGAAATAACTAAAAAAATGAGTAAGATATCTGAGCCGGGATATCTATTCATTCATTCCGGGGTTCTGGAAAAAGAACAAATAGAAAAATCTTTATCAGATTGCCAGGAATATCTTACTAAAAATTATGATAAAGATTTTACAACCTCGTCTTTTGAAGTCAATGTGGTAAAAAATAAAGATGGAAAAAAATTTGGCCATACATATGCTTGGATTGAAGATTTACATCTTTTCAATGCTTTGATTGGTTTAGATTTTGACGGGACACAACTTGTGGAAATGAAAGATGATGAAAATTGGGAACCCCCGGAAAAATCTTTGGACGAAGCTATGGCAGAAGCAGGGGATGATTGGTGTTCTTGGGATGATGTAGAGGAATCCTATAAAAGACCTAAGATAAAAATCCAATTAGAACCTTTAGTGACTCTCCCGGCTATCAAATACACTCCTGCTCAATTAAAAGAAATTAATCATGAAAGTGATTTTGGATTTATGGAAATATTACCCATAAAAATAACCCAAAGAATAGGTAAACTCAATGTCTTGTTCACTAACGATATCCCAGAATGGGTTACTGTGGAATCATTATTTACATATTTTCATAAATTTGAAAAGGACAAATTGAAACATCAAGATAAAAAGAGTAAGAAACATTATCAATATCCAGTTGTTAAGATTAAATCTAAGAAAGATTTTAGAGGTTTTCGGAGATTCGGGACAATAACTTTTTCCCCTCTCCATACAAATACAGTTAGTTTTTTAATCAACGTTGTTAAAAGAGTTGATTTCACGAATGGTAAAAACTCAGCTTTGTTATTTTTCTCGCAAAGCAAATCTAAAGATAATTAATATATTTATCATATTAATTAAAGTAATTCTCTGACAAGAGCATATCCGTGTAACCCGGCAAGAAGGATGAGAAGAGAAATAACCGAAGCGTAGTAAGCAAACTGAGTTCTGACTCTGTCTTCGTAAATACCAGTAGTAGATTCTCCCCCTGAAGTATCGTGAGAATTCCATTCGGCGGCATAGACGATGAAAATAACAATAGCTGCAATAGCTGCCATGGCGAAAAGACCAGAAAGACTTAAAGTTCCAACACCGAGACCCAGTTCCATTTTATTTTAAAATTAAAATAAAATTTATTTTTTATAATTTGGTAAGATGATAACCGTTAAAGAAAACAATTAGGACTAGGAGAGAAATGACAGAAGCATAGTATCCGTATTCAGTTCTGGTTCTCTCTTCGTAACCCCTATTTCCTTCGGAGCCTCCTGTGTATTTCTCAGCATCGCTAAGTTCGTTCCACTTAGCGGCATACACAATAAAGATGACAATAGCAGCAATAGAAACACCGGCAAAAATTAAACCAAGAGGTAAGGCTCTGCGATAATTGGCAAGGTGGTCGACAAGCATTTTAATTTCATAGAAAAATATTTTTTTTATTTTCTAGTTAGTATCTTGAAATTTCATAAATTAACATAAAAAGAAAGAAAAAGATAATCATCACAAAAAACCAAAAAAAATCTGGAATGTATTTTGGATTGGTAACTTTAGTTAACCCATTCTTAAAAGCATCAAATAACGAACCGGTGTCCGGTGTATTGTCTTTGTTACAAGGAACTTCTTGTATTTCCCCGTCATTGTATTTAAAACAAACACTATTTCCTGGACAATTTTGTCTATATCTGGGTTGAGAAACCATTCCGTCATTCCCAGAAGAAATTTTATTTGCTAATCCCTTGGTGGAAACATCCAAAAAACATAAACATCCCGAATTTTTTTCCAAACACCCTTTACATGTTTGATTAAAATTTATATTTCCGTTACTATTCAAAGAATTAATAGAATTATTATCAATGACACATACTTGGTCATTGCATTCTTTAATTACTCCTCCTCCTTCTATTGTTCCATTTTTTGTTACAGTAAAATCATATAATTTAAAAACTTGATTATTATAACAAAGTGGGTCACACGGAGCGTCACCTGAAGAAGTAAAACCTCTAATCTTAGACCTGAAAAATTCTGGAAGGGGAGCAAAACAACCACAATAAGATAGTAGTGTTGGGTTTTGAGATATTTCATTTCTGAAAGTGTTAATCAATTTTTGTCCTTTCAAGTTAGTATTTTTATTTTTAAATAGTTGATATTGTTCATCACACAACAATTTAACAAATCCTTTATTCTCTATTAAACTAGTCGGAAGAGTTCCGGATATATCAGTAATTTGATAATTTCCAGTTCCCAGCAGATTATTATCAGAAGGAGAAGTAAGTCCTTGTAAGAAAAGTTTAACGTTCTCAACTGCCGGTTGATTATTTCTGGGGTTTAGAAGATTAGGGGCTTGAGAAACAGGATTACCTGACGGGTCGTATTGAGCAGCACTGAAAAGATAACTTAAAATATAAGTTACAAAATAATTGGTTAGGGCAAAATTGTTAACTCCTGTTTGTTTTGGTTGTGGCCCAATTACATACGCTTGAATCAAAGTTCTAGATTCTTGAATATTGTCTGGATTGTTCCAAAAGTTATAAAAAATAGAATCTACCTGGATGCCAGTGTCTGGTGTGGGTATGGCACCAGATTCATTAGTATAAGCAAATCCAGTCATGGAACAAATAAGAAATATTGCTCTATCGTTGTCGCTGTATACGTTGGTTATAGAATTAAAAGCTTGATTAAAATGTGTTCCACTTCCAACGAAAGAAGGATTTTTGTATAACCCTAAATAAGAATTGTATGAATTTGGGTCAAATGGATTTGACATATTTTAATCTGTATTATATTTTAAATATAATACTATAGGTAATTAAATTAGAAAGTAACAGGTAAAGCACAAGTTCCAAACCAACTGCTTCCATCGTATATGGCTATGACAGAAGTTCCCGGCATGACAGCATTGGTGAAGAAAACCATTTGACCCTGATAAGCAGATGTTACTTCGGTAGATGTTCCAAAAAATGGTATTTGTAATCTTAAGTTTCCATTAGAATGTGAAATTCCATCGGAACTAGGACCAGCAGCACTAGTCAAAAAATTACTAACGGTTGAACTTTGGACATAAGAAACACCACTCGTCACAGAAGTTCCAATTGAAATAAGATCACTTGGGTCTATATCTGACATCGTAGCCAAATTATTATAATTAAGAGTTAATACACCCTGACTGTTGACATCTATTCCGGTAGAGGTTCCTGTTCCTGTAGAACCTGTCAAATAATTGTTGGTGTCTGTGAGAGTATAACTTTCTGCCACGGAAGTTCCTTCGTTTAAGATACAAAAAGTAGAACCTGGCGAGACACCACTCCCGAGAGACTTTGTATCAAAACCATGATAAATATTACTGTAAGTAGGGATACTAGCCCCGGGTGTCTCCTTTTCTCTCAAAAAATATTTCTCATTTCCAGATGTTACAACTCTTGAAAATACAGAAGGTCCAGAACCACTATTATAATAAATTAAGTCTCCTGGATTCAAAGCCCCAGTAACCTGTATCTTATTATTAAGTTGAGACTGTATATTTCCTTGAGAAGGATCAAAACCGCATAAACCCATGAATTCGGAAGTATTGATTCTGGGACAAGGACCTGTATCTATATCACTTACCCCTATATTTACAGTAAAAAACCCTGTGTGATCCATATTTCCTTGTCCGTTAATAGATACTCCGTTCCAGGCACCACTAATCCCATAGACTAATATTTGAGTGGGACCATAAGTTTTAGTGGCTACATCTGTCAGACCACTCACCCCAAATTTGTTGGTAAGTTCTCTCCATTCATTCCCGAAAGATTCCTTAAATTGAACTACCTCATCATCGGTATTGAATCTCAACCCTAATCCGTTTTCCGGAGAAGTTCCCACACTAGTTCCAAAATTTAAATAACTGTAATCAAACATTAACTGAACACAAGCCCCGGAACCTCCGCTTCCTGTTAAACCAATCAAAGTATTTCTCCCAAAAAAATCGAAAGGGGATATTCCTATAACACTTCGAACACTACCTCCTGGGTTTAAAGTTACAGTTGCTGTTGCTATTGAATATCCGGAAATTTGTAAAATACAAGTCCCTGATACTCCACCACCATATCCAGTTCCTATAACAGTAACACTGGTTCCTCCGGTGACAGATAATCCACCTATTAATTTAATATTATCTCCCGATAATGTTTCTTGGAACAATCCAGCAGAATAAGCTATGATATCTTCATTAGGAAATAATTCTAAATTTTTTTGAGCCCCGGTAACAGACGTAGCTCCCGTCCCACCTTTTTGGATTGAGACAACACCACAAACTCCAGTAACTAAATTATCCGTATTTAAAACAATATCTACCAGAGCACCTGTCGATGTGGCAGTTAACATACCCGCACAAGAACCAATCCCAATGGCATAAGCAGAAATCCCTGACGATTTGACAAAACTTTGAGAATTTTGAAACCCAGATAAATCTATAATATTCTTTTGCATTCGGAAAGTGCCACCGCTGGTATCTTCAATAGAGAAAAAATTATTTGGAGAATCTTGACTGGCGAAGGCTGTCGGAAGTCTACTGATATCACTGTTTACCGTATAAGCACTCCCGGATTGGACCACTTCGATTCCATTTCCATTTAAAACGTCAGATACCACATCGTTGACATCTTGAATGATACTGGTTCCATTGGCATTGACTCTCAAAAATGCTTCTGGGACTAAAGCTCCTCCAGTAGATACAAAATCATTTAAATCGGTGACAGAAAATTTAGAAACCCCAGAACCTATTATCCAAGAAGCTCCATTATAAACTAAATAAGAACCTGTAGGAGGGGTTGTTGTAATACTGACATCAGTTAAATCAGAAAGAGTAGTACACAAACCAATTTCAACCGTTGTCTTCGAAGAAGCACTAGTTGTAAAAACACTGACACCGGCATTTTCGATATTGATAGTTAGAGAATATCCTTCATTAATTTTTTGGTTAATCTGAGTTCCAACATAGGTTTCTGTGGCATAATTAGCTGTAGTATTTCCAACACTTTGCAGATTTTGTAAAATAGCTCCGCTATTCAGACCCTGGTTTGCCATTTTTATTGATATTATTTTATTATAAATGATAAGATTGTATCATTTATAAATGATAAGATTGAAATTTCTATTTATCAATATGAACAGTAATATTTTTCAAATTTTGATTCCCTGTTTTAACATCAACATGAAGATAAATAAATCTGGAACTTCTGACTCCGATAAATGGAACATTAGTTACCGGAGCTCTGATAATAGTTGACGGGTCAGAAATAATAGCTCCGGTATCATCTTTAACAGAAAAATCAATGTTAGGGACTCCGTCAGGGGCTTGAATGCTAACATTGAAAAAACCAGAATATCTATCTTTTCTAGCAGCCGGTGTTTCATCCAAAGAATATGTATACAGTAGATTACTTCCCGATTTCATTGTCATTAGAGAATTATTATTGGTGACTAAAGTTTCGTGATATTGTTGTTTTTCTGCTGTGGCACCCAAAACAACTCCAGCAATAGCTAATATACCTACTATTCCTACAAAGACACCAATTATGATGATATGAGTATTGTTCTTTGAAGGATTTATTTTATCTTCAGAAGAAGATGAACTACCCATTTTATACTCACAGAGTTTTCCCCAAAATTGATTTTTTTAAAAAAAAGTAAGAAATAACTACACTCTGAAGTCTGTGATGGATAACTTCAACGTGACCATGTGTTCCGATGTGCGAGTTGAGCGGGCTGCGGCTGCAGCCCGGGTAAGAGCTGCAACGGCCAACTTGCCTCGTCCACAGGGGAGACGTCTGAATTTTGACCCCAACAATCACCCCGGTGGTCAGTTGGAGCAACTGGGCAACCAGATGCAACAAATGGGTATCAATCACTGATATTTCATGTCTAATATAATAAACTCATAATAATATTAGACACGAACAAATTTATTTGATAACTAAAATGAAGAACTTGGAAATATTTTGGATTAGACATTCTGTCTCCACGGCAAATGTCTCTAATATTTTTGAAAAAATAATTAACAATACTCTTTTTTACTTTTCTTCCAAAGATCCTGCTTTGATACCAGATGCCGAATCTGGAAGTTGTTATCTTGGGAAAAATTTAACCAAAGAAATTAAAGATTCTGCTTTAGTAGGGTGCTCTGAAATGAGAAGAGCTATTCAAACAGCCATTCTGATGTTCCCCAAGAAATTTAAAGAAGGTAAAATTAAAGTTCTTCCTGGAATTCAAGAAAATGGTTTCGGGGCGGGTAATGTAGCCAGAGACATAGAAACTAACAAAAGATTACTTTCAGAATGGTGCATGAAAATGAGAAGAAAAGATGAGTGTCAGAAATTAGGAGATTTATTTAAAAATAAAGAACAAATCCAGAAAGCTGTTAATAAATTATATTCTGATATCGATTCTCCTGATTTCAAAATGATTAGAAATGAAAAGAATGCCAAAGAGATTCAATTTTTGAATTGTTTGATACCTTATTTAGAAAAGAAAAAGATAAAGAAGATACCTATTGTCTCTCATTCTAATTACTTGAGAGATAGTGTAATGGTAAAAAATTTAGTTACTAGAAAAGAAAATCAGTATCTGAGAAGAGACAAAAAATTACACAATAACCAAATTATGAAAAAAGATTATCAATATGACAAGAAAAATATTTATGTCAAGGGACAAAAAATATATGATTTTGGATGTCATTATGAAAGCAGAGTGGTAGATTGCTATCATTGATATATTTCTAATACATTATTAGAAATATTACAAAAGACAAAAATGAAACTTGAATGAAGAGAAAGTATAGAAAAAGATGGTTAAGATTAAAGTTCATGCATATGACATTGTCACCAAAGACGATGCCACCAACCGAGAAGGAGAAGAACATACTGAACTTCAGCTTTGGTGTTTTAATCAGCTCTCTGAACCATGTCTTCTTCGAATCAGAAATTTTCCCATCTTTTGTAAAGTCGAACTTCCTACCATGGTAGATAATTTTGGAAATCTGAAAGAATGGGACCAGTTTTCTGGTAAAGATATTTTCAATGATATATGTCGTGTTTTGGAAGATAAAGAAAAGAATCCTCCGGTTGATTGGAGATTTGTCAAATATACCAGACTTTACTATTTTTCCAATAAAAAGTATCCATATATGTTATTGACATTCAACACTCTCAATGATATGAAAGCTGCTTCCGGAATCTGTAAAAGACTCTTTTCCAAGAAACACGGAAAATTGAATCTGGTTTTTCGTGAGACATTTATTGAAACTTACAACAAGATGTTTTCACTTCGTAACTTAGGTCCAACTGAAAAATTTGAATGTGATGTCGAAGAAATTCAGCCAGATGATGAAGAGAGAATCAGTAAACCAGGACCTCCAAATCGTCCTTTCAAAGAATATGAAGCTAATTGGAAATCAATGAAACCACTTCCAGAAGAAGAGAGTTGGTTCACTTCTCCTGTTATTGTCTCTTGGGATATTGAAACTTATTCCCATCGTCATCGAGCTTTTCCACAAAAACATTGTTTCGAAGATAGGATATGTTCTATTTCTGCTACATTTCAAGTTTATATGAAACCAGAGACTAGAAAAAATTACGTTATTGTTATTGGTTACACTTTTCCTGTAAAGGATTGTATTATTATTCAAGCAAAAGACGAATACGAAGTGATTGAAAAGTTTTTTGATTTGGTAGAAGAACACGATCCAGATGTTTTCATCGGATATAATATCTTCGGTTTCGATTATGATTATGTAGATGCTCGTCTTAAAGATGTTGGAAAGGATTGGAGAAATATTGGTCGGCTGAAGGAAACAGGTTGTTGTATGAAATGTTTGAGTTGGAATTCTGATGCCTATGGATACAACAAATTGAACATTTTTGATGCTCCTGGTAGAATTTCAGTTGATTTGCTTCCATACATTAAGAGAGATTACAAATTGGCTATGTACAATTTGAACGCTGTTGGGAAACATTTTCTTGGTGAAACCAAAGTGGATTTGAAAGCTCACGAGATGTTTCAAATCCACTTAGAGATGACTCAAATGATTGAATATATTCAAAAAACAACAGGTATCGAAGATGAGAAAGAAGCTTTTGCCAAGTTGAAACAAATGGCCAAGGATAAGGAATTTCCAGCCAAAGAGTTGAAACAGATGATTGGAGTTATCAGAGGCAACACTTTGATGTGCGAATACAATATGCAGGACTCCGTTCTGGTTTTGAGACTATTCGAAAAATTGAATGTTTGGATTTCTTTGATTGAGCTTTCATCTATTGTGCGTGTCACACCGATGGAGTTTTTCACCAGAGGACAACAGGTCAGATGTATCGCTCAGTTGTATCACGCAGCCTCGCATCGAGATATTGTTTTGACTCAAAGAGACAACGACTTCATCTTTTTCAACGGTGGAAAAGTGGAACAACCAAAAGTTGGTTTCTGGGAGTTGGTCATTTGTTTTGATTTCAATTCTCTGTATCCGTCTATTATGATTGCTTACAATATCTGTTTTACTACTTTATTGAGAACTCTGGAAGGAGTGAACAAAGAAAAGTATAACCATTTTCATATTGACCAAGAAGAACCATTAGATGCTAAACCGCCAAAATTTGACAAGTTCGATTACGGAGAATTTGATGACAATTATGACCCAGACGAATCAGCAGAAGACAAAAAGAAGAAGGTGAAGCGAGAATACGATTTCGGGTTTGTCAAAGATGATGTCAAACCAGGTCTGCTTCCAGAAATCTTGAAGAATCTGTTGAGCAGTCGGAAAAAAGCTAAGAAAAGAATGAAACAAATTAATTCTACTTTGGATTTGTTAGATAACAATATTTTGATTCCTCTTCGAAGTAATAATGATTTGAAGTTTGAAGATATCGAAAACAAAGCTGTGGTAGAACACGTTAGAAAATATATCAAGTTTGATATTTCTGATAATGATTATGTTAGAGATTACAAAGATATTATTGAGGAAGAATTCTTTTCCAAGAAAGTAGACCATACTATGTACGATGCTCGTCAGCTCGGATTGAAAGTTTCTGCCAACTCCATTTATGGATTCTTGGGAGCACAAGTGATGGGAAAATTCTCTCTGATTGAAGGGAGTATGGCGACTACTTCTCGTGGACGCGAGCTGATTACAGATTCATCACTCTATTTTGAAAAACACTACAATGCGACAACTGTCTATGGAGACACGGATAGTACAATGGTGTACGTTCCTGAAATCAACAATGACCCAACCAAGGTTTGGGAAATGGCAGATATTATGGAGAAGAAAATCAACGGGACTAAAGACGTATATAATGAAAATGGTAAATTAGTCAAAAAAGGTGAAAAAGGAATTTTTCCACCTCCGCTTAATCTAGAATTCGAAAAAGCGATGCGAGCTCTCTTTATGAAAAAGAAGCACTACGCCTATATGGAATATGACAAAGACGGTAGCATCATCAAGGAAAAGAATTCAGATAGAGAAAATCTGAATGTCAAAGGTATCATTCTAGCCAGACGAGATAATTGTCATTGGCTTCGAGATGGTTACGAAAAGATTGTCAGAGGTATTTTTGCTGGAAAAACTATTGAAGATGGATTTGATATGATTATCAATATGATTGTAGCTGTCATCAAATTAGATTTTAGTATTACAGATGAACTGTCTCTGGTTAAGCAGATGGGTTCCAATTACAAATCAACCACATTTTCACTGGCTATCTTTTCGGAGTTGATGAAGTCTCTCGGAAGACCGGTCAATCCAGGAGAGCGGTTTCCATATGTGATTGTCAATGACCATCAAGGAAGAGATAAGGTCGGTAAGAAAATGAGAACCAACGAGTTCTTTACGGAAGAGTGGGAGATTGCTGGGTTGAAATACGGCGACCCGGTTCCAGAAGATTACAAACCAATTGAAGGAATGTACCCGCCAGAAGAGATTGATTCCTCTTATTATATTACTAATATTTTGTCTGGTCCAGTGGATAAATTATTCGAATATGGATTTGCCAGAGTAATTGAAAAATACAGTCACAAGGAATATGTTCCGGAAAAGAATACTAGACTGAAACCGGTCAGTGTTGTGACTCCGGTCAAGATGGTCTCTCTGATGTTGAAAGATTACAAGAAAGAGATTGCTGAAGAAAGTATCAAAATTATGATTCCCAAAATCGAAGGATTGAAGGAGTGGTTCCGTGAAGGAATCGAAGATTAATTTATAATATATAAAATATTATAAATATAAATTAATAATATTAACTACTCTCGAGCACCGGCCTGCTTGAGGAGGGAGACGATCTCGGCATGACCCTGGTAGCGGGCGATGAAGAGCGGGGTGGCGCCACCGTTCCTCTCCCTGTCCATGTAGACACCCTTCTCCAGCAGCAGCCGCACGATTTCCAGGTGACCGTACACGCACGCGATGTAGAGAGGAGTGGCACCATTTTTCCTCGGATAGTTCATGTAGGCCCCCTTCTCCGCCAGCAACCGCACGATTTCCAGGTGACCATTCTCGCACGCGACGGAGAGCGGAGTGGCGCCACCGTTCCTCGCCCTGTCCATGTAGGCCCCCTTCTCCGCCAGCAACCTCACGATTTCCAGGTGACCGTACTCACACGCGATGGAGAGAGGAGTGGCGCCACCGTTCCTCGCACTGTCCATGTAGGCCCCCTTCTCCGCCAGCAACCTCACGATTTCCAGGTGACCGTACTCACACGCGATGGAGAGAGGAGTGGCACCATTGTTCCTCGGCCTGTTCATGAGGACCCCCTTCTCCACCAGCAACCGAACAAGTTCCAGGTGACCGTACTCACACGCGATGTAGATAGGGGCGACGCTCCAGTTACCCACCTCATCGGTCATCTTGCTCACGTCCTCTTTCAACAAGGCATCCGTAACCTCAAGAAGTCCAGCCTTGCACGAGTCGAGAAGCGGAAATCTACTGAACGTCCACAGTCCGGTGGTCCACGGAAACAGACGGACCTTTGCAGTCATGGGTCCGGTGGTCCATGGAAACAGACGGGCCTTTGCAGTCATGGCCTTTGTAGATACACTTTCAAGACTGGCTCCCATATTAAATGTCCCGTGGACTCCGGAGCACAGTGCCCGCAACCGCTTGCAGACACCCGGGACAGAGCCCAACAGAGTGATTGGGTCGATGGTAACAAGAATCTTTAGAATGAGCAGGATAATCTCTGGAGGGAGCTCCAACAGGTTTGTGTCGGTATCTGGGTTCCGAACAGACATCTTTCGTAGTTATTATTCTTTCTTTTTATTCTATTTTCAATTTTGAAATGATTCCGTGAAGGAATCGAAGATTAATTTATAATATATAAAATATTATAAATTAGACTGATTTTTGGTAAAATCTGAGAAGCCCAGGATTGTTAGCTCCACCTACAGCATAATTACCGTCAATACTAACAGCATATCCAAACTGTCCTCCTATTCCATCATTTGTGTCAGTCTGCTCCCAGTTTCCATCTTTCTTTCTTTGATAAAAATAAATTCTTCCATCGCCAGCACCAATTTCAAACCCTGCTGCACCTACCATAGCATAACTACCACTGATAGAAACAAATTCACCGAAAAGATCCGCGTCGTTTTCTCCTGTCAAAGATTTAATTAGTTGCCATTCGCCGTCATATTTTCTTTCATAAATGTAAGCATAACCTGGGAAAGCAGGGCCCGTAACACCCGGGGCACCTACGATTGCATAATTACCGTTAATACCAACACCCCAACCAAAAGTACTTTCGGCTACTTTACCATCATCAAAGAAAACTTGTTTCCAAGAGTCGTTGATGTATTCGTACCAATAAGCACGACCATTACCCGGGGTTCCAGCAGCATCACCATAACCGTATTCCCCTACAATTGCGTAATTACCACTCATTTTAATGTTGGTACCAAACTGTCCTCCTGCTCCTCCTCCCAGGGTAATGGTCCAATTTCCAACAACTGGTTCTCCAACCTGTTCCCATTGCCCGTTATCCACATTTCTCTTGTACCAATAAACTCTTCCGGCTCCATCGCCGCTCACAGGAGCCCCGATAGCCGCGAAATTACCACTAACAGCAACACCTCTCCCAAATTGAGAAGCCAACCCTGTTCCTTCTGGAGAAACAATAATTTGTATTTCTTCCCATACACCATTTTTTCTTTCATAAAATCTGGCTCTCCCGTAAGAAGTTCCGCCTGGAGATCCATATGTATTTTCTCCTACAACTGCGTAATTTCCATTAATACTAATGGATTCTCCAAAATTGCCTTCCGCAAGCCTGTCTCCGTTTTTTAAATAAACCTCGGTCCAAGTTCCGTTGGATTTTCTCTCATAAATTCTAACCTGACCATCATTCGCCGCACCATTATTATAAGCAGGGTTCGATGCAATGGCATAATTCCCGCTTATTTCTGCGTATTTACCAAGATCAGTTGTTATTTCTTCAAGCACTTTCCAACTCATTTTAAAATTAAAAAAAAATTAAAAAAAATTAAAAAAAAAATTAAATATAAAATGAAGCTCTCTTCTCCATCTAGAAAAGCCAGTGCAGTTGGAACCTCTTTCACCAGAGGTTTACTCTATCTTGCTATTTACACCTTCTTTGTTGTCACTCTTGTTGCTATCGCAACCCCTGTGATGTCTAACGAGAAAGCCCACAACGCTATCTTCGGCAGCTTTGACTCTACAGGTGCTGCCATTATTTTGATTGGATTCCCTTATCTTGCTCTCCAATACCTTAAGTTTCATCATGAGTACCACCGCTGATTCACAATTATAATATAATTGTGAATATATTATAACAAACTCAAGAACCAAACCATTGCCGTGCTTGGAGAACTCCCATAATCCAACCTGATGGAATTTGGAGGGTGATATAATCCTCGAGACTCAGAATCGATGACAGAAACCAGAATTTTCTTCTTCTTTCCCAAATTGATTGAGGGAAATCTCTCCCATTCTATAGAAAAATCAGAAGGATGAATCACAATATCTATCAGTAGAATATCCTGAGAATCAAAAGAAGGAAATGAAACGTCTAGCATCTCTTTCTTCAGAAGTCCCTGTGAAACCGTGATAGCCACATTGTTCTGACTACCTTTCTCTCCAGGAGCCGACCGGTAATCCCAATAAATTTTCTTTTCTCCCAAAGAAAGGATGATGTCACGAGTCATCGCACCAATCATCCTAGTTGTCATCTCATTTCCCTTCCTAGCTCCAGAAGGAGACCAGTGAGGAAACCAGAAAGAAATATCTTTTTTAGGAGAAAAAAGAGTAGTCATGAAACCAGGAGTCCTGAGAATCATCAATGACATCAGAATGGAATGAATCAAGTTGAAAGAAGCATTTGAATTCTTTCCTTTTCTTCCGTTATCATCCCTTGTCTGCGAGATGTGAACTGGAATAGCTTTCATCTTCTTAATTATAAACTTTGTTAGATTAGTTCCAATTCCACAACTCTCGGAACCAAAAATCAGAATATTGTCATAGGCGGGCATGAAATATGAAGTAGAAACACGAAAATTAAAATCTTTCTCCAAAACTTTACAAACTTCCTTGTTGAATTTCTGCTCTATTCCAGGGGGCGGAATCCAAACACCTGTACTGCTACCCGAACCAGCAAGGAATCCTGTATATTTTTTGATAGGCTCTGACTTGATACCTCCCTCAAGAAAGGTCTTGGGGTTCTCAAAAACAAAAACGTTATGACGTGACATAGTGTTGTGTTTACTTATTATTTAATTATATCTTCATTTTTATCTTCATATTCATATCTTTCTTATCTTTCTTATCTTTCTTATCTTCATTTTTATAGTACTATCACATACTATAGAAATAATATGAAGATATCATAATTATAATATAATAAATTATAATTATTCGAAGATAATGAAAGAACACAAGTCATCCATTCTGCAAAAGTTTTCCGGGCAAATACTCGGGTCACGAAACTCAAGAGATTCTTGGGTACCGTGAATCACAGGCTTCGAATATTTGTCTTTCTTGTCTTCAGTTGTGATGATAATCTGCTGACAGTCGACATACTCCTGAATCATACCGATACGATGCTTGTATCGATTCTTGAGAATCTTATGATACATATTATCATCTTTTCCGAAATCTGCTTCAACCATTGGTTTCATAATCTCATAGGTTCTCTGAGTGATAGCGATGCCATCATGCTCAATTTCTTCTTCCATATCATAACCGATAACTTTGTAAGTTTTTCCGTTGACTACAACTCTTCCGTAACCGTCGTAATGACCTGGTTCAGTGACAGAGCCATCTTTCAAAACGACAACTGGTCGACACCACTGATACTTTTCAAATTCACCTTCTGGAAGGTCACAATAGACTTCAAGAGGAATACCTGTGACAGAGCAGTAGACAGTAAAGAGACCCATGTTTCTTTACTCTTTCTTTTCTCTTTCTGTTTTCACTTTTGTTCTCTTCTATATCAGAATTTCTATATTATTCTATCTTTTTGAATTCAATTTTGTTATATTTACTATATGTATAGTAAATATTAGATAAAGAGAATAATGTATACAACCTTTAAAACCTCTGATATCAGGACAAAAAAGATGGCCATGGCAATTCCAATAGTTCCGAAAAGCGTGAGAGGAGTGGTAGCAAACATTCCAGAGTTGTTATTATCTATATTTATTATTAGATAATCACTTTTATCATAAGATACAAAAATATAAATGGACAGGACTGACAAGATAACAAAAGTGAAAAATAAATAGAAATCTAGATAAGAAACAGCACAGCATGGAAGGTTACATCTCAATTGTCTATCTTGACGACAACGGAAAGAAAGCTACTTACGAACACCTTCAGGGGAATCCGTATCAGCCGAAATTCAAAATTGAGCACTTCAATCATCAGTCTGCTCGTCAGAAGGCTCTCGTCATGTTTGCCAGGAAAAAACTAGGTTTTATGAGACGTATTGTTGACGGGTTTGTCCCTAACCCAGACGCACCTTTTCTGGAAGCGGTTATGGATCAGAATGGAGAACAATGGGGCGACAAGATTTTTTTGGTTCCGAAAGAAGATAGAGAAGTGGAATATCATTATTTGAGCGAGGTTCGCAAGGGTCTCAA